>APMI01024710.1_pt1 | contig 29271 bp, 21 predicted proteins | sample 667938 | NCBI WGS metagenome assembly APMI01 (sample SAMN01084076, study PRJNA167559) | wastewater metagenome | biome: Wastewater | place: Denmark: Ejby Moelle, Odense | collected 2011-11-28
TCCGATAGCCTATCTTGCGTAATTTTGGAACTTAATGTCAATGAAGAACTGAAATATGGACGCCCGTGCGAAGGTAGCGTGTGATAAATCATGCATAGGGGGCTTGTGAAGCGGCATTTAACATGGTATTTATACCAAAATTAGATAACCAAAGATTGCAAAGGGGCCTCCGATGATCGCGTCACGTTTGAAAATTGCATTGCTCGCCGGGACTTGCATGGTTGCCGCGAGCGGAGGTGTGGCGCAGGCACAGGTCCAAACGAACGGTGGATCGGACGATGATGCCATTGTCGTCACCGCGCTGCGTGCTGCGGGCGACGCCAAGGATCTGCCCGTCAAGATCGACGTGTTCAACGAAATCGAAGTTCGCCAGCAGCAATCGCTTGCGACCACCAGCAATGAGGTGCTCGCCAATCTGGTTCCCAGCTTTGCGCCGAGCCGCCAGAAGCTGACCGGCGGGGGTGAATCGTTCCGCGGCCGCACGCCGCTGTACCTGGTCGACGGCGTGCCGCAGTCGACACCCTTGCGCCCGGGATCGCGCGAAGGGGTCACGATCGACCTGGAGGTGATCGACCGGATCGAAGTGCTGTTCGGCGCCAACGCCTTGCAGGGATTGGGCGGTACGGGTGGCGTGATCAATTTTGTGACCGTCAGCGCGCCCAAGGACGGTTCGCTCGAGCAGCGGGCGTCGTTAGGCCTGTCGTCGGACGACGGGTTCAACAGCAACGGGTTCGGATGGCGCGCCCATTATCTGATCGCGAAAGATTTCGGCGATTTCGACGCCGTGGCATCGGCCAGCTATGAAGAACGCGGCCTGTTTTACGATGGCATGGGCCGGACGATCGGTATCGATAATGAATCGGGCGATATCCAGGACACACGGGCGCGCAACTATTTCATCAAGCTGGGCTGGGAGCCTTCGGGAACGCAACGCCTTCAGGCGATGGTCAATCGTTTTTACCTGAACCAGCTTGGCCATTATGTGCGTGTCGACGGGAATCGTACTTTGGGCCGGCCCGCGGTGTCGGTCGACGGCACACCGCGTGGCGACCTAGCGATCAACGATGTGTGGACGGCTTCGCTGGACTATACGAACTCGGACTTCCTGGGCGGAAAATTCTCGCTGCAGGGCTATTACCAGAATTTCAAATCGCTGTTCGGCGGCCAGCTGACCGCTTCGTTCCAGGATCCACTCATCGCGCCGATCGGCACGCTGTTCGACCAGACACAGAACAATTCCGAGAAATTCGGTGCCAAGACGACCTATACCCGCACCGGGATCGGCGGCCTGCCACTCGACGGCGCCATCGGGTTCGACTTCCTGCGCGATCTTACCTCGCAACCGCTCGTTCTGACTGGGCGTGTGTCGGTTCCCCCGACGACGTTCTATAACTACGCACCGTTCGTCCAACTTACCTTGAAGCCTTGGTCTTTCCTGACGTTGACCGGTGGTGCGCGCCACGAGATCGGCACGCTCGAAGTGCCGGACTTCGTCAGCCGTGCCGGCAATCGGGCGGACTTCCAGCGTGTGCCGGTGCAGGGAGGAACGCGCCGCTTTTCCGACACGCTGTTCAACGCCGGTATCAATATCAAGCCGGTGAGCGGTCTGACCATATATGGTTCTTATTCCCAGGCATTCTCGGTGCCCGATATCGGTCGCGTGCTGCGATCGGTGAGCACGTTCGGCCAGTCGGTAAATACGCTGCTCGACCTCGCGCCCATCGTTACCCGAAACAAGGAAGTGGGCGGCGAATATGCGATCGGTTCGTTCCGGGCGGGGCTCACCTATTTCGAGTCGGAATCCGACTTCGGCCAGATGCTGGTTGCCCGTCCGGACGGCACGTTCGACCTTGCGCGCCAAGCCACCAAGACGAGCGGCTTGGAGTTTTCGGCCGGCGCCAAGCCGACCGACTGGCTGAATTTCACCGCCGGCTATTCTATCCTGAACGGCCGGTATGACAGCAATGCCGATGGTATCCTCGACTCCGATCTAGGCGCAGCCGATATCGGTCCCGACCGCATGAGCCTGGGCGTAGACATCACGCCGAAAGGGCCGGTCAGCGGGCGCATCCAGTCGTTCACCTATTTCGACAAGGTGTTCACCAATCAGCTGGGAGCGACAACGGCGCGGTTCAGGAGCTACACGACGATCGACGCGGCGGTTTCGGTCGAAGTGATGAAGCCGGTCACCGTGACGCTTTCGGTCTCGAACCTGCTTAACGAACAGTATTTCACCTATCACGCCCAGGCGGCCACCGCGGCGAACAACCTTTACTACGCCGGACGCGGCCGGTCCTATTCGCTGCGCATCGGGGCAAAATTCTAGCATTGTCGGGCGAGCCGCCCTGCGCAGCGGCTCGCACCATGGCGAAACCGGTGAGCAAGGCGGTCACGGACGTACCATGCAAGTTACACTGATCCAGACCACATCCAATGATGACAAGGCCGCAAATCTCGAACGCGCCGAAGCGCTCGTGCGGGCAGCTGCGGATGCGACGCGACCGGACCTGATCGTGCTGCCCGAACTGTTCGCCTATCTGGGCGGGACGCCGGAAGGTGCGCTCGCTGCGGCAGAGGCGTTTCCCGATGGCCCCGCCTATGCGATGCTGAGCAGCCTCGCGCGCGAGCTCGGCGTCAACATTCATGGCGGCAGCATAGGCGAACGCGACGGCGATGCGCTGCGCAACACCTCGCTGGTGTTCGACCGGTCCGGTGCGGAAATCGGCCGCTACGCCAAGATACATATGTTCGATGTCGTGACGCCTGACGGACTGTCTTACAGGGAGTCTGCGACGTTTACGCGCGGTGACGGGATGATGCTGTGCGAAGTGGACGGCGTGCTGTTAGGCGCGAGCATCTGTTACGATCTGAGATTCGGTGAGCTATTCATCGCGCTCGCCAAGGGCGGGGCGCAGATGATCGCGGTTCCGGCTGCCTTCACCCTTGCTACCGGCAAGGATCATTGGGAGGTGCTGCTCCGCGCCAGGGCGATCGAAACGCAATGCTATGTCCTGGCGGCGGGCCAGACCGGCAACTATGTCGCCGACGGCCTGGTACGCACCAATTACGGAAACTCGATGATCGTCGACCCATGGGGCACGGTCATCGCCCGCGCACCTGACAAGCTAGGATGGACCAGCGCTGCGATCGATCTCGACTATCTCGACAGGGTACGCGCCAGCGTTCCAAGCAACAGCAATCGTGTCCTGCCGTCCCCCGGCTGGCCGCGTCCCGTGATGTGAAGGGTGTGAATATCGTGACTAACGCTGCCGGTGGCGATGCGTTCTGGTTGTCGTCGACTAATCCGATGATGGTCGAGCTTGCGAAAGATTTCGGATTTCGGAGACTGGTGTTCGACTTGGAACATGGCCTGTTCGACCAGAGTGCGCTCGACATGTTCACGCCCTTCTGCCGCGCCATGGGGTTCGAGGTTTATGCCAAGGTGCTGGGTCCCAATGCGCCCGCAATCCAGCAGGCATTGGACTTTGGCGCGGACGGGGTGATCATACCCCATGTCGAAACGCTCGACCACGCGCGCGAAGTGACGGGTTTCGCGAAATATCCTCCTCTTGGAACCCGCAGCTACGCCGCGGGCAGGATCGTTACCTATGGCGCGCCGCCAAAGGGCTTTTTCTCGGACACCAACGAGCGCATCAAATGCTTTCCCATGGTGGAGTCGTCGGCGGCGCTCGCCGATGTTGCCGCAATCGCCGCCCTGCCCACGGTCGACGGGCTGTTCGTGGGCCCCACCGACCTCGCCCTGTCGTGCGGCCGCGAGTGCTATGCCTTCGATGATGCGGATCGCCGTGCGCTGGCGGCGATCGGCGATGCGGCGGCGGCAGCGGGAAAACCGTGGATCATGCCGGCTTGGACAGCGGCCGAACGCCGATTCTCCCGTGCTCACGGCGTTGCCTGGATGGTTACGCTCAGCGATCATGGTGTAGCGCGCGGGGGCTTCGCCGCTGCGATGACGGCGATGAGCGCGGAAGCATGAAGCGCTGGCGGCGCCTTGTCCTGGCGCTCGCAGGTCCGGCCTGCGCGATTGCCGGTCATTCGGCGGCTGCCGCGGATCCCGCTCCATGGGACGTGGCCGCGCCGCATGGACCTACATTTACCTATGCGGCGAGCGTCCAATCGGCCACTTGGATGTCCGTCGACGTTTCGCCCGATGGTCGCACGCTCCTGTTCGATATTCTTGGCGATCTCTACACAATGCCGATCGTCGGCGGAGAAGCCAGGCGGATCACGAGCGGGGCGGCCTATGATGCGCAGCCACGTTTTTCGCCTGATGGCCGGAGCATCGTCTTCGTGTCGGATCGTGCGGGCGGCACCGATCTTTGGTTGGCGAATGCTGATGGCAGCGGCGCGCAGCGGCTTTCGCATGAGAAGAATGCGACAGTGATGTCACCGGTCTGGTCACGTGACGGCGGTTCGGTCTTCGCGCTGAGGCGGGATGAACTCACGGCCGACGACCGGTACGAACTGGTGCGGTTCGCGGTCGGCGGCGGATCGGCGACCCGGATCGTTGATCGGCAGCACAGTCCGCTGGGGCCTGCGGTCTCGCCTGATGGACGTTGGCTATATTTCACAAACATGGCCGAGCGCGGAATCGATCGTGTCGACCTGATGACCGGAAAAGTGGAAGTGCTTGTGCGGGGCGATGGCGGGGCCTCACGACCGGCGCTTAGTCCCGACGGACGCTGGCTTACGTTTGGGCGGCGGGTTGGTGACGAGGTACGGATCGTCGTTCGCAACCTGCAGGACGGCTCCGAACGGACGCTGGATGCCGCGCGCGATTGGGATCAGCAGGACAATCCGGATAGCGATGTCGACCTGCTGCCGGGCTATGGGTTCACCCCAGACAACGCGGACCTGATCTATAGCGCGGGCGGGAAGATCCGCCGGTTGGGGCTTGCGTCGGGGCAAGTATCGTCGATTCCGTTCAGCGCGCGGATCGACCAGCGGATCCAGCGGCGCTGGATCGTCGAGAGCCGCCTTTCATCGGCCCCGCTCCGGCTCCGCATGCTGCGCTGGACACACCAGTCTCCGGACGGCAAGACCCTGTTCTTCGCTGCGGCCGGCAAGATTTACAGCTACGACGTGCGCAGCCGGCGAGCGCGGCGTGTCGTCGAGGGCGGCGGTCTGGAGTATTCTCCGGCGGTCTCGCCCGACGGTAAATGGCTGGCCTATGTCGGCTGGACTGATGCCGGGACCGCCAATGTCTATCGCACACCTGTCAACCGGTTCGCTCCCGAACGGCTGACGGCGCACCCCGGCCATTACGAACATCTGGCCTGGTCGTCGGATGGCGGCAAGATTGTCTATCTGAAGAGTTCGGGCGGTGAGTTGCGCGGCGAAGGCAATCTGGTTGAGACGATCGCCAAATCGGTCGAATGGATCGACGTCGCGCGGCCAGCGATGGCCCACACCGTGGCCCGGGTAATGTCACGGGGCGACCGGCGACAGGAAATGCGGCCGAGCTTCAGCGGTGACGGTACACGAATCTACATCACCGAGACGCCCAAGCGTCGCCAGCCGACGACCCTCTATTCCGTCGGTCTTGACGGCGGTGAGCGGCAGGCGATCGCGCGGTTCCGGTTTGCCGACGATGTGATGCCGTCGCCCGACGGCAAGTGGATCGCCTTTACCGAACAGTTCGAGACCTACCTGGCGCCGTTTCCGGCCGCGGGCGGCGGCGTCGTCGAGATCGATCCTCGCAAGGCGGAAGCAGCACGGCAATTGAGCGATGCGGGTGGATATTTCCTCAACTGGGCAGATGGCGGTCGTAGCCTGACGTGGGGCTGGGGCCCGAATTTCTACAAGACCACAGTCAACGGAACTGCGCGGCCCTCGTCGATCGATATCGCCGTGCATGAGCCGCGGACCAACGGCACCGGCCGCACTCTGCTACATGGCGCGCGCATCGTGACGATGGGGCCCGCCGGAGTGATCGACCGGGGCGACGTCCTGATCGAAAACAACCGCATCGTTCGCGTTGGCGCCAGCGGCACCCTTCATACCGCCGCCGATGTTCACGTGATCGATGTCACCGGCAAGACGATCATTCCGGGGATCGTCGATGCACATAATCACTATCGCCAGGCCCGTAACGCGGAGCTCTACCCCGAGATGGACTGGGGGTATGTGGTTCAGCTTGCCCACGGCATCACGACGGTGCGCGATCCGTCGGCGCGATCGCAATCGATCCTGACTCAGGCAGAGATGATCGAAACCGGGCGGTCCCTGGGTCCGCGTGTGTTCAGCACCGGCGAGCCGCTGTATTTCGACGAAACCGCTTTCTCGCATCCGCCACAGAGTCTTGAAGAAGCGCGTCGTGGGGTCCGCCGCCTCAAGGCGATCGGCGCTTCGGCGATCAAGCTTTACATATTGCCGCGGCGTGAGCAGCGCCAATGGGTGTTGCAGGCTGCACGCGAGGAAGGGCTGCCGGCCATTCCCGAAGGGGCCCAAAAGATATTCTTCGACCTGACGCTGCTGATGGACGGTTACACGACGCTGGAACATGCCATCAAGACGGCGCCGTTGTACGACGATGTGCTGGGACTGTTCAAAGCGACGGGCACACCGCTCATTCCAACCATGACGGTCGGGCCCGGCGGTGCCGCCGAAGAATATTTCTACGCGAAGGGCGGCGTAGTTCAGAACGAGAAGCTCATGCGGTTCACGCCGCTTGCGGAGGTGGCGCCGCACGACCGGCTGCGCACCACACGTCCCGAGGGAAGTTATTACTTTCAGCGGCTTGCGCGGAGTTCCGCCGACATCCTGCATACCGGTGGGCGGCTGGCGCTGGGCGCGCACGGCAACCTCGAAGGGCTGGGGGTCCATTGGGAAATGTGGGCCTTGGCCGCAGGCGGTTTGACCCCCATGGAAACGCTCCATGCCGCCACTATGGGCGCGGCCGAAGCCATGGGGCTGTCGCGTGATATCGGCTCGATAGAACCCGGCAAGCGCGCCGACCTCGCGATCCTCGATGCCAATCCGCTCGACGATATCCACAACAGCAATTCGGTGCGGCTGGTCATGAAAGACGGCATTTTGTGGAATGCCGACACGATGGACCAGCTCTCGCCGGAGGCACGACCGTTCCCGGGCTTTTACTGGCGCAAGCAGCCTTAGCCCGACGCATTGACCTCAATTCGCGCGGCGACGCCCCGTCGCGCACCCTTCGGCACGGAGTTTGCGCATGACCGGAACAGCCCGCCCTACGAACGTCCGTTGGATCGTCGTCGCATCGGTCTTCATCACGTACGTCCTGATGTTCATTGACCGCGTGAACATCTCGATTGCCGCGAAATACATGATCGACGAGTTCGGCATGACCAGCGTGGAAATCGGCATGATCTTCAGCACGTTTGTGTTCGGCTATGCGCTGTTTCAGATTCCAGGTGGATGGTTCGGCGACCGCTTTGGGCCTCGCAAGGTTCTTGGTTTTGCGATCCTCTGGTGGTCGCTGTTCACCGCCGCAACCGCGATTGCCGGTGACATTATTCTCGCCTCGTGGATCGGCGTTGTCGGTTCGTTCGCGCTCGTACGGTTCCTGATCGGCGTAGGTGAGGCCGTGGCGCCGCCCAATGGCGCACGAACAATTGCGAACTGGGTGGCGCCCGGCGAGCGCGGTCTTGCCTTCGGCATCATTTTTGCCGGAAACACAATCGGCGCGGCGATCGCGCCGCCGCTGATCGTATGGATCATGGTCACTTTCGGATGGCGGGAAGCGTTTTATATCTCCGGCGCGATCGGCATAGCGGTTGCAGCCTTATGGTACTGGATATCGAGCGACCGCCCTGCCGATCATCGCTGGATCAACCGTGCCGAAATAGCCCTGATCGAAGGAGATGGCGGCAGTGGCGCCAGCGGTAATTCCGCAGCAGCACTGTCGTGGTGGCATCTTTTCCGCAACGGGCGGCTCTGGTGCCTGACTGCGGCCTACTTCGCCGTGGGCTATGTCCTTTATCTCTATTTCGCCTGGTTCTACCTCTACCTCGTTAACGGCCGCGGCATGTCCGTCGAGGAAGCGGGGGGCTATACCATGGCGCCGTTCGTGGTGAGCGCCATCTGCGCGCCGCTGGGTGGGCGTCTCACGGATCGCCTGACGCAGCGTTATGGCACGCGCAACGGAAAGGCGATGTTGGGGATCGGGGGGTTGGTGGCGACGGCGATCTTCGTGGCGGCCGGCGCGGCTGCTGAAGACGTGCGGCTGGCAGTGCTGTTGCTCGCGCTTGGTGCGGGCGGGATCTATGCCAGCATGGCGGCTTACTGGGCCGCGGCGATCGACGTGAGCGAAGCGCAGGCCGGCATGGCGTCGGGACTGATGAACGTGGGGTGCAACATCGGCGGCGTCATCTCGCCGGTTCTGACGCCGTATATCGCTGGTATCTGGGGCTGGCAGGCGGCACTCTATATGGCGGGCGCCGTTGCGATCACCGGCGCGCTCTTCTGGCTGCCGCTCGTCGACTGGCGCACCGCTCCAAAAGAAATGCCCGCCGAGTAAGGCGGGCATAGGGTTGTTCGAAATCCCGAATTCTGATTGCCGCACCCGTTTTGCGGGTGCGGCCGCAGCGCTTTTCAGTCGATCGGTCGATACGACATGACAACGAAACTGTTGGGCAGATAAGTGACTGGCGGCACACCCGTCGCCGGCTGCGGCCCGACGGTGTGGCCGGCGGTGATAGTGTGAACATCACCGTTACGCGGGTCCATCGCCATGATCCGCGCGCCGGCCCTTGTCCCCACATGACCGAGCAGGCGATAGGCGTCCGGCCCCTCCATCTGGATGACGCCCAGGGTGCCGCTGCCGCCGGTCGAGACGACGATGCGCTTGCGGGTCTCGTCGACACCCATGCCGTCGATGTTCTGGCCGATTGGAATAGTATCGAGTTGTGCGCCGGTGGTGGCGTTGAATGCGGTGAAGACGGGCTTTTCGCCACGGCAGCCGACCAGCACCCGATCGCTGGCCTTGTGATAGATGGTTTTGACCGTCTGTTCGCAGCCCTTGACTTCCCAACGGCCCTTTTCCTCGAGCGTCCGGGAGTCGAGCTTCAGGATCACCGCGTTGCGCCGTGTAGAGGCATAGAGGAATCCTTTTCCGTCGGGCGTGGGGTCATCCATCTTGCGGAACGGGAAGGATTTTTGGCCGACGAGCTTACCCGTTTTCGCGTCGATGGTGTAAAAGGTACTGTTGACGGGGCGGCTGTCGGTGACGACCTGCACCATTTTCGTCGCCGGATCATAGATCGCGCCGTTCAGGCCCGCGGCATCCAGGCGGATGCGGTCGATGACCTTGAGGCTTTTCAGTTCAAAGCTCAAAAGTGTGCCGTCCGTCATGGCGACATAGCCGCGATCATATTCCGGGAGCAGCAGAGGACCATTGGCGCCAACCGAATTGGCCAGGGTGGTGTGCTTGCGCGTTTTTAGGTCAAACACCGTCAGCCCGTCACGGCGACGCGCAATGAACAGCCGGTTGTTGTCCGGGTCGAGCTTCATATAGTCCCAGTCCGCCGTGCTTGGCAGTTTGGTTTCGTGCTCGAGTGCGTAGAGAAGCGGGGGCGCGCCTGTCGCTTGTGCCCAAGCGCCAGCGGACACCATCAGTCCGCCAAACGCAATCAGGGTGCGGGTCATCATAGTCCTTTCAAAGTTGCGGGGGGAAAAAAGAGGTGGCGGCCGACTCGTCTTTGAGCTCGACGCCCGAAAGGCCGCGACGTCGCGCTTCGTGGAGCAGCCAGCTGATCATTCGCGCGGCTTCGGAATAGGCTAGGCCGTGCGGCGGACGGATGTTCGACACGCAGTTCCGCTCGCTGTCGCGTCTGCCGATATGTGGCTGGTAAGTAAGATAGGCGCCAAGACTGTCAGGTGCGCTCAGTCCGGGGCGTTCGCCGAGCAAGACCAGGACGATGGCGGCACCGAGCCGTACGCCGATTTCGTCTCCGATCGCGACACGCGCCTGGCGCGCGAGAACGGGCGGTGCCACCCGCCAACCTACGAGCCGTTCCATGACTGCCGTGACAGCGTCCGATGCATGCCGGTTAGCCGCCTCGGCGGAAAGCCCGTCGCCGACGACGATTGCCAGATCCCAACTGCCGAGGGGCAGGCGGTCCTCCATTCCCGGTGCGATGCGGCGTCCGAGGTCGGGATTTTGCAGATAGGCCAAACGCGAAGGTGCCGCGCTGTCGACAGCAACAGCGTCGGAAAATGCTGGATGGCGGTACAGGGTATCGACGTCGAGCACGGCGTGAACCGCATCGCGCGCCCGCGCATGGTCGAGCTGGAAATCGAGCAACGCGCCTGTTGTCAGGCCGAACCCGGCACGGCCCAGACCGATCCGCGCCTGGGTAAGTCCGGCGAACGGGCGGTGCGCGAGCAGACCGGTCATCCCAGTTTGTCCAGGGCGGCGCGTCCCTGTTCGAGGGTCAGGGGGCCCTTGCCGGACCGGTCCAACAGGCCGGTGCGTGTCAGCCACGCTTCGAATTCGGGTGCGGGTGTCAGTCCCAGCGCGTCGCGCAGATAAAGCGCGTCGTGGAAGCTCGTGCTCTGATAGCCGAGCATGACATCGTCCGCGCCGGGCACACCGATCACGAAATTCACACCCGCGACGCCCAGCAGCGTCAGCAGGCTGTCCATATCGTCCTGGTCCGCCTCCGCATGGTTGGTGTAACACACGTCGACGCCCATCGGCAGGCCGAGCAGCTTGCCGCAGAAATGATCCTCCAGTCCGGCGCGGATGATCTGCTTGCCGTCGTAGAGATATTCGGGACCGATAAAGCCGACGACGGTATTGACGAGCAGCGGCCTGAATACACGCGCAACAGCATAGGCGCGGCATTCCAGAGTTTGCTGGTCGACGCCATGGTGGGCATCCGCCGAAAGCGCGGAACCCTGGCCCGTCTCGAAATACATCACGTTGTCGCCGACCGTGCCGCGTCTGAGTGATTGGGTGGCATCATGCGCTTCTCGCAGCAGGGTCAGGTCGATGCCAAAGCCCCGGTTTGCGGCCTCGGTCCCCGCGATCGACTGAAATGTAAGATCCACCGGTGCCCCGCGCTCGATTGCCACGAGCGTGTTGGTCACATGCGTCAGCACGCACGATTGCGTGGGAATCGCGTAGCATTGGCGCAACTCGTCGATCATGTGAAGAAGGGTGACCGCACGATCGACGTCGTCGCTTGCCGGATTGATGCCGATGACCGCGTCGCCCGCACCGAGCATCAAGCCATCGACGATCGACCATGCGATCGCTTCGGGATCGTCGATCGGATGATTGGGCTGCAACCGGACAGCGAGTGTTCCCTGACGGCCCAGCGTGTTGCGGAATGCGCTGCACACTTCGATCCGCCGCGCGACGGTGATCAAATCCTGATTGCGCATCAATTTGGAAACGGCGGCGGCCATTTCCGGTGTGATCCCTGCCGCCGCGGCCATAAGCATGGCCGGTGAGGCTTCCAGCAGCCATTCGCGAAAGCCGCCGACCGTGAGATGCGCGATTGACGCGAAGGCGGCGGCATCATGTGTGTCGATGATCAGTCGTGTGATCTCGTCGACCTCATAAGGAACGACATGGTCGACCAGGAACGTGTCGAGCGGAACGTCGGCAAGTGCGAAACGCGCCGCCACCCGGCGTTCCGCGCTGGGGGCGGCAAGTCCAGCAAGAACGTCACCGGAACGGTAAGGGGTCGCCTCTGCGAGCAGCGTGGCAAGATCGGCGAACACATGTCGCGTGCCGCGCAGGCTGACCGCATAGCTGCTCATTGCCGCACGAGGGCTTGCAACGTGTTTCTCACGGTCGTCAAAGCTCCTGCCGGGACGTGTCGCGCATGCCGCCGTAAACGATCAGTGAGACCAGGATGCACAGCGTGACATACCAGAAGAAAAATGGTTCATGTCCCGCCTGTTTGAACAGCAGCGCGACATATTCGGCTGTGCCGCCGAACAGGGAAACCGTGACTGCGTAAGGGAAGGCCACGCCAAGCGCACGGATCTCGACGGGAAACAATTCAGCCTTCACGGCGGCGTTGATGGACGTGTAGCCCGAGACGGCTACCAGCAGCACCATGATCAGGGCGAACGCCGTCCAGGGATCACTGGTCTGCGACAGCATCGTCATGCAGGGAACGGTCAGCACTGTACCTGAAACCCCGAAGCCGAGCAGCATGGCACGGCGACCGATACGGTCGGATAGCCAGCCGAACAGCGGCTGGATGCACATGAACACGAACAGAGCGCAGGACACGACGATCGTGGCCTGTTGCTTTGACAGCGCGGCCGTATTGACCAGGAACTTCTGCGCGTAGGTGGTGTAGGTGTAGAACGCGACCGTGCCGCCAAGTGTCAGGCCGACGACCACCGCGACCTGGCGCGGATGCGCGAGCAGCAATCGGAGGCTCGCTTTCGACGTGCGCTGGTGATGCGCTTTCTCGAAACTCTCCGGCTCCGCGAGATTGCGCCGAAGCCAGAACACGATCACCGCGGCCAGCGCGCCGATAACGAACGGGATGCGCCAGCCCCATGCCTCGATCTGCGCGCTGGTCAGCAAAAGCTGGAGCACCAGTAAGACGCCGAGCGACAGCAATTGCCCCATGATCAGCGTGACATATTGGAAGCTGGTGAAAAACCCCCGACGAGCCTTTGGCGCGACCTCACTTAAATAAGTCGCGCTGGCGCCATATTCGCCACCGACGCTCAGTCCTTGCAACAGCCGTGCGAATGTGAGCAGCGCCGGTGCCGCGAGGCCGATCTGCATCGCCGTAGGGGTCAGCGCGATTATCAGCGATCCGCTACACATCATGAGCACCGACGCCGAGAGCGCGGCCTTTCGCCCATGGCGATCGGCATAGATCCCCATCAGCCAGCCCCCGATCGGCCGCATCAGGAAACCCACAGCAAAGATGGCAGCACTGTTGAGCAACTGTGCGGTCGGATCGGCCTCTGGAAAGAAGCTCGATGCGAAATAGAGCGACATTGCCGAATAGGTATACCAGTCGAACCATTCGACCAGATTGCCGGTCGATGCGCCGGCGATAGCGCGCCATTTGGCGGGCAGGCGGGCAGGCGCGGTGTCGCCGACGGTGGAAACCGGCGTTGAAGCGATGGTCATTATGCCGCTTCGGACGCGATTTGATCGACGATCGGCCGGATGGCGGCGGCGACGCGATCGGCGATCTCGTCGAGGTCGTTGCACGTTGCGACCAGCGGGGGTGCAAAGCCTAAAATGTCGCCGTGTGGCATGGCGCGGGAGATCACGCCGTTGGCAAGACACGCGGCAGCTAGGCGAGCGCCGACCTTTGCCTCCGGCTCGAACCGGGTCCTCTTTTCGACATCGGCAACGAACTCGATCGCGCCGAGCATTCCGACGCCGCGGACCTCGCCGACATGTGGCATCTGCGCAAAAGTGTGCCGCAACCGCTGCTGAAAATAGGCGCCCGTGTCACGGGCGTGATTGACGAGTCCTTCGTCCTCCAGGATGCGCAGATTGGCGAGGCCCGCCGCCGCGCACAACGGATGACCAGAATAGGTATAGCCATGCGAAAAGGGGCCGTAACGGTCGCTGCCGGCCTCAAGAACGCGCCAAACCTTGTCGTTCACAATCGACGCGGACAGCGGAGCGTAGGCACTGGTCAGTCCCTTTGCCACGGTGATCAGGTCGGGTTCGATACCGTAAAGCGTGCTTCCAAAATTGGCACCGGTTCGGCCAAATCCGCAGACGACTTCGTCGGCGATCATCAGGATATCATATTTGCGCAGCACGGGTTGGATCGCGTCCCAGTAACCAGCGGGCGGGGGGATAAGCCCGCCTGTTCCCAGCACCGGCTCGGCAATGAATGCCGCGATCGTGTCGGGCCCTTCGCGCAGGATCATCGCTTCCAGATCTTCGGCGCAACGGCGCGAGAACGCGGCTTCGTCCATGCCTGGCTCTGCATTCCAGTAATGATGGGGCGCGGTCGTATGCAGGATGCCACCGACGGGCAGGTCGAAGGCAGTATGATAGAATGGCAGGCCGGTCAGGCTGCCGGAGACGATCGTGGCGCCATGATAGCCGCGAAGGCGCGAGATGATCTTCTTCTTCTCGGGGCGGCCGAGCACATTGTTGTAGTACCAGACGATCTTGACCTGCGTTTCGTTCGCGTCGGACCCCGATAGCCCGAAAAAAACCTTTGCCATGCCCGGCGGCGCCCATCGCAGCATTTTCTCCGCGAGCAGGATCGCGGGCTCGCTCGAATGGCCCGCATAGCTGTGGTAATAGGCGAGTTCGCGCGCCTGTGCGTAGATCGCATCGGCGATTTCGGTGCGGCCATAGCCGACGTTCACGCAGTACAGGCCAGAGAATGCGTCAATCAGCTCGACACCGTTCTTGTCATGTACGCGAATTCCCATTCCGCCCGCCATAATGCGCGGCGGCCCCATATCGCCTGCCGCGAAGGGCCGCAGCGGCGTGAATGGATGCAAAATAGATGCGCGATCTGCCGCTTCGAGCGACGATAGCTGGACTTCATCGGACATTATTCCCCCTCAGGCGCAGGGCGCCTCGTTGATGCAAAGATATTTGAGCTCGCAATATTCGGCGATGCCGTGCCGCGATCCTTCGCGGCCCAAGCCCGATTGTTTGACCCCGCCGAACGGGATGGGCGGACCCGTCATCTTGACGGAATTGACAGCCACCATTCCGTATTCGAGTGCATCGGCGACCCGCCACAGCCGGTGCAAATCACCGCCAAAGCAATAGGCGGCGAGGCCGTATTCGCTGTCGTTTGCCAAGCGCAGGCATTCGGCCTCGTCGTCGAACGGCAAGATCGCAGCGACCGGGCCGAACGTCTCCTCGTGAAAGATGCGCATGTCCGGCGTAACATCCGCCAGCACGGTCGGTGTGAAGAAATTGGGTCCGGCAGGATGAACATCGCCGCCGCAGAGCAGACGGGCTCCTCGCGCAACAGCTTCAGCGACATGGTCGCGACATTTCTCCACGGCTACCGCGCCGATCAAGGGACCGATGTCGACGCCGGATGAAAAGCCATCGCCGACTTTCAATGCTTGTGCCGCTGCCGAAAATGCCGCGCAAAAGGGATGATACAGCGATCGGGCGACGAGGATGCGATTTGCTGCAAGACAGTCCTGACCACTCGTCTGGAACTTTGCCCGGATCGCAGCTTCGACGGCGTCGTCGAGCGCCGCATCATCGAACACGATAAAGGGTGCGTGCCCGCCGAGCTCCATCGACAGTTTTTTGATGGTCGGCGCAGATTGTGCCATGAGCAGTTGGCCGACACGGGTCGACCCCGTGAAGCTCAGCTTACGCACCTCTGGACTGGCAGCAAGGGCACCGCAGATCAATTCGGGGTCGCCGGTCAGGACCGAAAACACGCCCGCGGGAATTCCAGCCTCCTGAGCAAGTTCGGCAAGCGCGAGCGCGGAAAACGGAGTTTCGGATGCGGGCTTAACCAGCATTGCGCACCCCGCCATCAGTGCCGCGCCGGCCTTGCGGGTGATCATCGCGCTCGGGAAATTCCAGGGGGTGATCGCCGCGACGACACCGACCGGCACGTGGCTGGTGAACAGGCGCCGTCCCGGGATGTGCGTGGGTATGACGTCGCCATATTGGCGCTGCCCCTCGGCCGCGAACCAAGTCAGGAAGCTGGCGGCGTAATCGATTTCACCGCGCGCTTCCGCCAGCGGTTTGCCTTGTTCGAGCGTCATCAGGCGAGCGAGTTCCTCGCGATTGTCGTTCATCAATGCGGCCCAGCGCGTGATATGGCTGGCGCGGTCTGCCGCCGTGCATCGCGCCCATTTGGGCTGCGCTCGCGTGGCTGCCGCAATCGCACGATGGGTTTCGGACAGGCCGAGTGACGGCACATGGCCGATGGCCATATCTGTGGCGGGATTGGTAACCGCGATTGTGGCGCGGCTTTCGGCGTCGACCCAATCGCCATTCACGAATGCCTGCTCGCGGATCGCGGGCGCGGCCTTGCCCGCACTGATCGTTCGTGTCGCAATCGCGCTCATCTTCGTCTTTCCGCTATATTGGCACATAAGAACCATAAAATACCTTTTTTGATTCTGCAACCTCAGGCATTGCGATCATGAATATGCCAGTTATTTGCTAATTTTTGGCCAGTACCGATAGCGACGATCAATTTCATATTTGACATAAAGGACCAAAATACCGATCAAGATGTCAGATACGGTTTGTGGGATTCGCTGTTGATGCGTGCGGGGTTCAAAATTGCAGGGATGGCGACACTGCTGGCATCAGCAGCAATGGCGGCGGGTGCCGCGCCGCCGTTCAATCGCGTTCATCCCTCGGTGTTTGACGCACCGGGCGCGCTGGTCGTCGCCTGGGCCGACTACGACGGGGACGGTGACCCGGACCTCTTGGTCACGTTCAAGACCGGCGAAATCCGGCTTTACCGCAATGATCGCGGCACTTTCACCAACGTTGCCGCGCAAGCTGGTTTCCTGCCAACGCGCGAAGAAGTGCGTGCGGCGGCCTGGGGTGACTATGACAGCGACGGTGACCCTGACCTCTATATCGCGACCAAGGGCCGCAAGTATCTTTACCGCAACGACAGCGGTCATTTCGTTGAGATCGGGCAGGCAGCGGGCATCGATTCAAGGGATTCGAGCGCCCGTCAGGCGCTGTGGGTTGATTATGATGGCGACGGTGACCTCGACCTGTTCGTCGCGAACCGCAGCGGGGCGAACATGCTGTTCCGCAATGAAGGCGGCACGTTCCGGGATGTGGCCGGGAAGCTTGGCCTCGCCGATGCCCGTCATAGCGTGGGCGCATGCTGGTTCGACATGGATCAGGATGGCGATCTCGATCTTTTCGTCGCCAATCAGGACGGTGATACCGATGCGGTGTTCCGCAACGACAACGGACGTTTCAGCGACGTCGCGCCGTCGCTCGGCATGGACCGGCCCGGCCGCGCTCAGGATGAAGGAGGCGTAGGCTGCGCCGTCGGCGATTTCGACAACGACGGGAAGCTCGACCTCTTCGTGACGGCCTATGGGCCCAGCCTACTTTATCGCAACCTGGGCGACGGCCGATTTGCCGAACAAGGCGCCTCGCTCGGCATTGATTTGAGTGGCCATCATGTCGCGGCGGCGTGGGGTGACTATGACAACGACGGGTGGCTCGATCTGTTCGTGACAGGTTACACGGGCTCGGGAGCAACGGCGAAGCCCGATGACCGCCTTTATCGTAATGTGGGCGGCCGGTTCGCCAACATATTGCCGCGGGAGCATCCGATGAACGGCGCCGATCATGGCGCCCACTGGGCGGATTTCGACGGGGATGGCGATTTCGATATCGCGCTGGCCGAAGGGTATCCCACGAACGGTCGCCATTCCTTGCTCCGGAACGAGGCGAGTGCCGAAGTACGTGCGCGGTCGCTGACCGTCGAGGTGGTCGATGCTGCCGGTCGCGCGACACGGGCGGGCTCGGAAGTGCGGCTGTTCGACCGGTCGGGTAAGTTGCTTGCGACGCGGCTGGTTGGTGCGGGTTCGGGCTATGATGCGCAAAGCGCGCTGCCCGTTACTTTCGGACTCGCCAAAGTCGAGCCCGTCGATGTCGAGGTGACGTTCGTGACGCCGCGCGGCCGCGTGATGCAGCGCGTTCGTGCCGTCGATCCGCGAAAATTTCATGGCCGTTCGCTGGTGATCAGGCAAAAACGGGACTCATAGGGGGTAGATATGCGAAGCAGCGGTTTGGGTCTGGTTTTGGCCATCGCATTGGCGGCACCGCAGGTTGGCGTCGCGCAATCGGTGGAACCGTCGACCGCGAAAGCTGACGAAGTGGTCGTCGAGCTCAACGTCATGGTGAAGATGCGCGATGGCGTACGCCTCGCGACAGACGTGTTCAGGCCCGCGAAACCGGGGCGTTACCCGGTCATCCTGACCCGCGATCCCTATGACAATGGTTCGGACAAGGAGTCGCTCGACGAGGGGCGTCGCTGGGCGCAGCGCGGCTATGTGTTCCTGCATCAGGACGTGCGCGGCCGTTACGATTCCGAAGGTACGCTGGACATCTACGAATCCGAAATCAACGATGGCTATGATTCCCAGATGTGGGCGGGGCAGCAGCCCTGGTCGAATGGCAAAGTCGGCATGATCGGTGGTTCGTATCTGGCCGCCGTTCAATGGCTGTCGGCTCCGCTCGGCTCACCCTATCTGGCAGCGCTGGCGCCGCGCATGTCGCCGTTCAACTATTATCAGGATGTGGCCTATCCCGGAGGAGCCTTTTCGCTCGGCTCGCGGTTATGGTGGGCGGGACTGCTCGGCAACCGGACAAACCAGGTCCCCGTGCGTGACTGGGACCGCATTACGCGCCACCTGCCGCTGGAGACCGTCGACCGCGCGGCGATGGGGCAAGACCTGCCCGCACTGCGCGACTGGATGGCGCATCCCAGCTATGACGCCTTCTGGGGGCGCTACAACGCGGAAACCACGGTCGGGAAGATCGCGCTGCCGGTTTATAACATCGCCGGTTGGTACGACGTGTTCCAGCGCGGTAACCTTGTCAGCTACGAACTGATGCGCAAAAGCGCCGCGACGCCTGCAGCCCGTGCGGCGCAACGTCTGATCATCGGCCCGTGGCCACACACGGAGTTTCCGACAGCCAAGCTCGGCGACCTTGATTTCGGCCCGGATTCAGTGGTCGAGTTCGACAAGATTCACCAGCGCTGGCTCGACCATTGGCTGAAGGGTGAACAGAACGGCATAATGGATGAACCTCCCGTCCGTCTGTTCGTGATGGGTGAGAACAAGTGGCGGTCCGAACAGGAATGGCCGCTCGCCCGTACGCGCTACACCAATTATTATTTCGCGAGTGGTGGCAAGGCGAACGGATCGGCTGGGGATGGTGCCCTCGATACGCGTACGCCGCGCGGCGCCGCGACTGACAGCTATGTCTATGACCCCGATTCCCCGGTCCCGACCAAGGGCGGGAACCTGATGTTCAAGCCGTTGCAGGCGGGTCCCTTCGACCAGTCCGCGACCGAGGGGCGCAAGGATGTGCTGGTCTTTTCGACGCCGGTTCTTGATCGCGATGTCGAGGTCAGTGGACCGTTGACCGTCACGCTCTATGCATCCTCTTCGGCGCCGGACACCGATTTCACGGCCAAACTCACCGACGTGCACCCCGATGGGAAGTCCTATAATCTGGCCGACGGCATCATCCGCGCCCGGTATCGCAATTCCTTTGAAAAGCCCGAGCTGATGACGCCGGGGCAAGTGTACAAGTTCGAGATTTCGCTGTGGTCGACCAGTAACTTGTTCAAGAAGGGGCATCGCATACGCGTGGCTGTTTCCAGCAGTAACTTTCCACGGTTCGACCGCAATCCCAACACCGGCGGACCGTTTGCGAAGGATACCGCCGTTCGCACCGCATCGCAGACAATCTACCATTCCGCCAAATATCCGTCGCACATCACGCTCCCGGTCATCCCGCGCTAAGATGTCGGAACGCGATCTCATGAGTGACGGTCTGCAGCCGATGTCCCGCCGCCGCTTCGGCGCGCTGTCCCTGGGCGCCGCCTGGGCCGGGCTGCCGGGCGTTGCGTTCGCCAGGCCTTCTCCACAGGCGGACGGGTTGTCGCGTGCGCGCCCGGAGGATCATGGGATAGACTCGCGCGCGGTCATCGCATTTCTGGACGATGTCTCCGCGAACAAGCTCGAACTGCATGACGTGATGCTGGCACGCGGTGGAAAGGTCGTGGCTCAGGGCGCGTGGTGGCCGTACCGGGGTGACCGGCTGCACATGCTGCATTCGGCGACAAAGAGCTTTGCCGTATCCGGTGCCGCGATCGCGATGGAAGAAGGGCGCTTTGGCCTCGACGACAAGGTCATATCGTTCTTTCCCGATGAATTGCCACCGGTTGTGAGCGACAATCTCGCGGAGATGCGCGTGCGCGACCTGCTTTCCATGGAAAGCGGCCACGAGTTCGAGATTTCCGGATCGGCATGGCGGCCGATCAAGACGAGTTGGGTCGCCGAATTCCTGAAGGTGCCCGTCGTGTATCGGCCCGGAACCACCTTCGTCTATAGCAGCGCCGTCAGTTTTATGATCTCCGCGATCGTCACGAAAACGACGGGCCAAACGCTGCGCGACTATATGGAGCCGCGCTTATTCGCACCGCTCGGCATTTCGGGGATCGAATGGGAAGCGGGTCCCGGCGGGATCAGCCCGGGCGGCAACGGATTGAACACGCATATCGCCGATTTGCTGAAACTGGGGCTGCTCTACAATCAGGACGGTATGTGGCAGGGGCGGCGGATCCTGCCCTCCGCCTGGATCAAGGCCGCGACCACGCCACAGGTCAAGAGCGGCGAATACGGTTACCAATGGTGGATCGGCCCTGGCGGCGCCTATTACGCGCTCGGACTGTTTGGCCAGCTGTCGATCGTTTTTCCGCAGCATGACGCGGTGCTCGCCATGTTCAGTGCGGCGGATGCGAGCAGCCGCCTGCTGCCCTATGTCTGGAAGCATTTTCCGGCAGCATTCGATACGGGCAGCAGCGAGGGTAGGGCGGCGCTTGCGCACCGGCTTCAAACCGCACGCGTCCTCCCGCCGCTCAGCCGCACCCGGTCTCCCCGTGCGGCGGAAATATCCGGCAGAACGTTCCGGGCGGATGCCAATCCGGAAGGGATCGAAACCTTCTCCTTCGATTTCGCGGGGGATACATGCCGCTTCACCATGTGCGATGCGCGCGGGACGCACCGGGTCGACGTCGGCACCGACCGCTGGGTCGAAGGGCGGACGACGATGACCGGAAACAAGCTGCATCATCAGTATCAGCCTGCCTCGATGGCGGTCGTCGCCGGTGGGCGCTGGATCGATCCGTCTACATTCGAGATGACATGGCAGTTCGTGGAGACTGTCTTTCGCGATACGGTCCGCTGCCGGTTCGATGGTAACCGGATGACGTTCGATCGCGGTGTGAACATCAATTCCGCCGCAACCAGCCTGCCAAGCGTTCACGCCGTGATGATGCCCAAATGACGCCGGTGCTTGGCGTGCAAGTTGGGCAAGTATATCCTGCGGGCCGACGATGAAACTCGCTGGATCAAAATGAGCGCTTCGAAAAGCAACAACCTGCAATATGTCCTGGCGCAGCAGATCATCAATCTTGCACGCATTGAAGGGTGGCAGGTTGGCCATCGGCTGACCGAACGGGCCCTTGCCGAGCACTTTCAGGTTTCGCGTTCCCCGGTCCGTCTCGCATTGGATATTCTGGTTCAGCGAGAGGTTGTCTCGCGCACGGAAAGCGGCCGTTACGCGCTGACCGTGACGCCCGAGCAGCTGGACGAACACCCGGTCGACCTGCCGCTTGGCGAGGTCGAACTGTTGCACGACCGCATTTTGCAGGACCGGTTCGCCGAGGAACTGCCCGCACAGGTGACCGAGGCCGACTTGTTGCGCCGCTACCAGACGACGCGCGGCACGTTGATGAAGGTCCTGCTGCGGCTTTCGAACGAAGGCATGGTCGACCGCAGCCAGGGTCACGGCTGGATTTTCCGGCGCATCCTGAACACGGTTGAGGCACATGTTGCCTCCTACGAAATCCGCCTCGCGATCGAGCCACAGGCGATGCGGCTTCCCAGTTTCAGGATCGATCGAGACCGTGTGCAACGCATGCTCGACATGTACCTGCGGCTTCGGGACAGCGGCGAGCCAATGAACAGCACCCAAGAGTTCGAGCTGGATGCCGAATTGCATGAAACCATCGCGTCGTTTTCAGGAAACGAGTTTTTCATCGAGGTGGTGCAGCGCCAGAACCAGTTGCGCCGTGTGGCTGAGCACCAGCTTTATTATTCGGACGAGCGCATGCAGGGCTCGCATGACGGACATATTCAAATCCTAGAGGCGCTCATGGAGGGCGATGTGGAACTCGGTGCCATCCTCATGACCAAACATTTGCACATGGCGAGCCGGCTAGTCGGGATTTTCGATCGGGAATCCAATTCGATGCTTGAAGCCGAGACGATGTAGCGGGCTTTGTTGGCTCCGCCAGTCAAAATGCACCATTCGGTATTGTGATGCGGGCAGGGGGCGGTGATGCCTCGTCCCCGCAAACCCGCCAGCCCGTTTCGTTACTTTAGCTTTTCACGGTAAGTGATCCGCCGGTTCTGTCAGATCTGCGTGGCAGCTAGGGCACGTGACTGATAGCGGGGGCAATGAGCCGCAAATCGAGAGCCAAGCCACCGAGTCCCTTCAAGGGGTTCAACTCGTCACCCGGGATCATCCGGCTGGTGGTCTTGATGTACGTCCGGTTTCCGCTGTCGCTGCGGAACGTCGAGGACCTGCTGTTCGAGCGCGGGATCGACGTCTGCCACGAGACAGTACGCTTCTGGTGGAACCGGTTCGGGCCCATGTTCGCCAGTGAAGTTCGCCGCCAGCGGGTCAGCCACATGGGCGAATTCCGGTACTGGAAATGGCATCTGGACGAGATGTTCGTGAAGATAAACGGCGAGACCCATTACCTGTGGCGCGCGGTGGATCACGAGGGAGAAATCCTCGAGAGCTACGTGACAAAGACACGCGACAAGAAGGCAGCGCTGGCGTTCATGAAGAAAGCCCTGAAGCGCCACGGATCACCCGCAGCGATCGTGACCGATGGCCTGAAATCCTACCAGGCCGCGTTCCGCGACTTGGGCACGGCCGACAAGCAGGAGATCGGCCGTCCACGCCCAGATCTTTCAAGAGGCGAAGGATCCGGCCCGCCAGGTCTTTCCGAAGCGGGTTGCCGCGCATTGGCATGGTATCGACCGGCCCCGGCAGCGGTTCATTTGGCCGGGTCGCCCAGATATTTTTCGAGCCAGGCAAAGACGCGCTGCTTTGCGTCGGCCTGTTCCGGTGTGTCGCCATGCATGAACGTGTGTCCGCCGGGCGCGTTCTCATAGATTTTCGATTCATAGACCTTGCCCCGGGCTTTCAGCGCATCGAGCAGGCGGCCGGTGTGAAGCGAGAGCGGTGCGATCTTGTCGCCTGTGGTTGCCATGACCAGCAGCGGCGTTTCGATCTTGTCCACGAAATTGATCGGCGACACCGCCATATAGGCCGGCAGGTTCCGGTCCGGCAGCTGTCCCTTGAAGCTGGGGTTGGTATTGGCGATTTCGGCACGCCGGTATTCCGGCTTGTATGCCATATAGGCAACGAAGTCGGTCAGGCCGACGATATCGACGGCTGCCTTGAAGAGTTTTGGCGCCTGCTGGATCGAGAGCAGGGTCAGCATGCCGCCGCGGCTTTCCCCGACGATCGCCACTCGCTCCGGATCGACGAAAGGCTGGCTTGCGATGTACTTGCCGCTGGCGATCACGTCGGCGGTATCGGTCACGCCGTAATCGTTCTGGTAGATGGCCGATCCGAAACCCCTGCTGCCCCGGTATTCGGGGAAGATCACGACATAGCCCTTCGAAACCATGGCATCGACCATCGGGAAATTCCACTGGTCGAACCGTTCGTGAAATCCGCCATGTAGCAAGACCACGGCCGGATAGCGGCGTCCGGGGACCATCACCTTCGGCTTGAACACATGCGCGGGGATGAGTTCGCCGCCCGAGTTGTAGTTCAGATTGTCCATCCTGATGCGGTCGCCGTATTGCAGGATGAACTGGTTCTCGATCGCGCGCTGCTGCGTTGCGTAGGTTTCTTGCAGCAGCAATTCCATCTGCGCCGCAGGATCGTCGGTATCCATGTTGACGTAGCTGTTCAGCGCGCCTTCGCGGTTGTCGGTATTGGCCTTGTACTGGTTCGCTGCACCCTGACCCTTGGCTTTGCCTTGCGCGAAAGCGGCCTGGGGGCCGGTGATTGCCAGCGCCAATGCCAGTGCGAGACGCAGCCCGGATTTTCCAACTTCCAACATCGATACGACCCCTTGCTATTCCGTTAGCCGGTCAGCTCCTGTCCGGCATGTTCAGGTTTCAACTGGCTGGCGAGTTCGAGATGGCGGCGCATGAGAGCGGACGCCCATGCGGCGTCGCCGGACTCCAGTGCATCCAGGATGCCGATATGTTCGTGGCAGCAGGCGGCGATACGGTCTTCGCCGTACGTCCAGCTGTAGTTCTGGAACCGGCGGATCTGGTTCTGCTGCTGGACGGCATTGTGGAAAAACGCGTTGTTGGAACACAGCGCCAGCGTTTCATGGAAGTCGGCGTTCATCTCGAAGAAGCGCACCATCGACACCTTGTGCGCCGGTGTTTCCAATACGGTCCGATGCTCTCGCCGCGATCGCTCGGCCCAACGGCGGTCGAGCGAAAAGCCGGGTTCGACGATCGCCACCGGCTCGATCGCCAGGCGGAAACGATAGCTTTCGTCATGGCTTTCGATCGAGCGCAACAACGGGGCGAAGCGCCAGCCGTATCCCGAATTACGTTCGATCACGCGGTCGCTCGCCATGCGCTGCAGCACGCGCAGAAGGGTCGAACGTGCGACCGGATAATGCCGCAGCATGTCGGCTTCGGTGAAATTCTCGTCGATGCGGTGCGCGAGGAAATCCTGGGCGATGGTGACGTACAGCCCTTCTTCCTCGTCCGACGCGATCGCCTTGCTCGACAATGCCCGCACGCGATCGGCGGACGCGATGACGGTGAAGCCGCGCCGGGGACCGACAGGCTTGACGATCTTGAGTTCGATGAGCTGTTCGAGCGCGGCACGCACGGGTGTGCGTGAAACGTTCAACGCCGCGGCCAGGCCGGATTCGCTCAGGTGCCCGCCATCGTACAAGCCCCCGTCCAGGATATGGTCGAGGATCTGTCCCGTGACCTTGCGCCCCAGCTTGGCCGGTTCGGCGCGGACATTGTCCCGTACGATACGAAGCGTCATTGGCCCTCGCTCACGAATTTGGTCACCAGATAAGCGTCGAGCCCTTCGGTGCCGCCTTCGCTGCCATAGCCGCTGTCCTTTACGCCGCCGAACGGTGTTTCGGGCCAGGTGAGGCTATAGCTGTTCAGGCCCAGCATGCCGGTTTCGATTTCGCCGCGAATATGATTGGCGGTCTCTCGATCGTTCGTAAAGGCATAGGCGGCGAGCCCGTAGGGCAGGCGGTTCGCCTCCGTCAGCGCTTCGTCGATATCGCCGAAACGGCGCGTGAAGGCCACGGGGCCGAAGGGTTCGTGGTTCATGCCCTTCGCATCCAGCGGGACATCGGCGACGAGGGCGGGCGTGCGGAAATGTCCCGCGTTGAACAGCCGTTCGCCGCCGCCGATCAGCCGTCCGCCCCGTTCGACCGCATCTGCGATCAGCCCGGCGACTTCCTGTTCGCGCCGCGCATTGACCATGGGGCCGACATCGACATCCGCGTCCAGGCCATTGCCGATCCGCAAGGCGGCAAGAGCCTTGGAAAAACGGTCGACGAAGGCATCGTGAATGCCGTCCTGGACCAGGAAGCGGGTCGGCGACGTGCAGACCTGCCCGGCATTGCGCGTCTTTGCGAGTGCGCTCATTTTGGCGACGAGATCGATGTCGGCATCAGCGCAGACGATGACCGGCGCGTGACCGCCCAGTTCGAGGGTCGCCCGCTTCAATTGATCGCCCGCCTGCCGTGCGATCAGCCTGCCGACGGCGGTCGACCCGGTGAACGACAATTTGCGGATTTCCGGGCGTCCGATCAGATATTCGGAAATCGCGGCCGGTATGCCGAAGACGACGCTCAACACGCCCTTCGGCAACCCGGCATCGTCGAGCGCACGAGCAATCGCGAGGGCTGCGGCGGGCGTTTCTTCCGATGGCTTGACGACGCAGGTGCACCCGGCTGCGAGCGCAGGCGCCAGCTTGCGCGCCATCTGGCTCACGGGGAAGTTCCAGGGCGCGAACGCGGCAACCGGCCCCACCGGTTCATGAAAGGCCGCGGCCATGGCGATCCCCGGCCGGGCAGGAACGATCCGGCCATAGGCGCGCCGAGCCTCTTCGGCATACCAGTCGAAGAAGTCGGCGGACGCCAGCAATTCGACGCGCGATTGCGTCAGCGGCTTTCCCTGCTCCCGCGTCAGGATCCAGGCTGTCTCCTCGACGCGTTCGCGTACCAGCTGCGCCGCACGGCGCAGGATCGCATAGCGTTCCATGACCGGGGTGGTGCGCCATGAACGAAACGTCGACGCAGCGGCATCGACCGCGTTCGAAAGATCCTGGCCGGTCGCAACCGGTAGCTTCCCGAGTTCTTCCTCCGTCGCGGGGTCGTATACCGGCAGCGTGTCGCGATCCGATGGGCCGATCCACTCGCCCGCGACGAACAATCGCAGCTCAGGATACTCCCTCGCCATGCCTATTCGGTTCCGGTGAGAGCCGTGCGGATCGTCTCGACGAGCATCGAGATCTGGTCGGCTGAAATGATTAGCGGCGGTGACAACATCATCGTGTCGCCGGCCGTACGCACCAGCACGCCCGCGTCATAACACGCCTGGTTCACCGCGGTCCCCCGCGCACCCGGCGCACCGTCGCGCGGCGCGATATCGATGCCGGCGAGCAGGCCGAAAGTCCGTACGTCGGCAACATGCGGCGCGTCGCGCAGCGAATGCAGCGCGTCCTCCCACACCGGCATGATGGCCCCCCCCTGATCGAGCAGTCCTCCCTGGTAGACGTCGAGCGCGGCCAGGGCCGCGGCACAGGCGAGCGGATGAGCGGAATAGGTGTACCCGTGCGCGAGCTCGATCTGCGATGCGGGCTTTTCCATATAAGCGTCGTACACCGCGCCGCTGACGATCACGCCGCCCATCGGTACCGATCCGTTGGTCATGCCCTTTGCGCAGGTGATGATGTCGGGCGTGATGCCGAGGCGCTGGGCACCGAATAGCGGACCCGTGCGTCCGAAACCGGTAATGACCTCGTCGAAGATCAGCAGGATGCCGTGTTCGCTGCAAAGCGCGCGAAGCCGTTCGAGATAACCGACCGGCGGCGGATAGACGCCGCCCGATCCCGTCACAGGTTCGACGATCACCGCGGCGATCGTCGCCGGATCGTGCAACGTGATCAGCTGGGCGAGTTCTTCCGCATAATGCGCGCCGTCGGCGGGCTGTCCACGCGAAAACGCCGAGACCTTCGGGTCATAGGGCAATGAAAGGAAATCGACGTCCGGAAGTAGCGGGCCGAACTCGCGCTTGTGGCGGGAGATGCCGCCGACCGAAAGGCCGCCGAAGTTCACGCCGTGATAGCTCTTGTGGCGTCCGATGAAACGGATGCGATCGAAGTCGCCGCGCGCGCGGTGATAGCCGCGTGCGATCTTGAGGGCGGTATCGACGGACTCCGAACCGGAATTCGTGAAGAATACGTGCCGCATGCCTTCGGGCGCGGCGGCAACGATGCGGTTGGCAAGTTCGAATGCCGCCGGATGGCTCATCGAGAACGACGACACGAAATCGAGCTTTGCCGCCTGCTGCTGGATGGCCTCGACGATGCGCGGCTGGCCGTGACCGGCGTTCACGCACCACAGTCCGCCGATGCCATCGAGCACCTTGCGGCCCTCGTCGGTCGTATAGTGGACGCCCTCGGCCGCGACAAAGGTCCGCTTCGCCTGCTGGTAAGCGCGCTGAGCCGTGAAGGGCATCCAGAATGGTTCGGGCGAATTCTGCAGCGTCGATGCAGCGGACATACGATCTTCCTGTTGTCTTTTTCAAATGACAAATACGTTCATATCTCTTGGATTTTATATGCGCAAGAGACAAACGTGATTGAAATGCGCCTGTGTGAACCCCCCTACTTCTGCGACGGGGCAACCTCGGTTACAATGAGGTGAGGAGAAAATTCGTTCTTTTCACATGAAAAGGACAATGATACGTTGCCGTGATAAAAGGGATTCGACGCGTGAAAAAAACATGCCGGCTTATCGAGATCGCAGGTGCGCCGTTCGAGCGCGGGTGCAGCTATGGCGAGCAGGCGCAGCGGGAAATCCGCACGGGCATCGGCCATTATTCGACGCAAGTGCGCGATCTGAACCTGGATGATGCGGCGCTCGGCCGCGTGATCGATGCCTATCTGCCCACGATCGAAGCTTTCGATACATCCTATGTCGACGAGATGCGCGGCATAGCGGCGGGTGCCGACGTCGCATTCCATCATGTCGTGATGCTCAACGCACGCACCGAAGTGCTGAAACTCGCGACCAATCCCTCCCTCCGCGAAGCCCTGCTGGACGGTGTCGAGCCCGACGGTTGCACGGCACTGGTGATTGCTCCTGAAGCGACCGCCGATGGTCGCCTGATCCACGCCCATAACTGGGACTGGAAGATGGAAAGCGCCGATGCGTCGATCGTCGTGCGTGTCCGCAATGACGACAAGCCGGACATATTGATGTTCGCGGAAGCAGGAGCGCTCGGCCGGTTCGGACTCAACTCGGTCGGTATTTCCGTTACCGCCAATTACCTGGAGTGCGAGCGCGACTATCGCGAGATCGGCGTTCCCCTGGCGCTGCTCCGTCGCAAGGCGCTGGAGCAGGCCGAATTCGCGCTCGCGCTGCGCTCCGCCTACACGACGCGCAAGTCTGGCTCGAACAACATGGTGCTGAGCCATAGGGACGGCCTGATCTTCGATTTCGAATGCGCGCCGGACGAGACGTTCCAGGTCGAACCGAAGGACGGCGTGCTGGTCCATGCCAATCACTGGCAAAGTCCGGTGGCCCTTTCGAAAATCGTCGAGCGCGGCGTCCTGACGATGCCCGACAGCCTTTACCGCGACCGCAGGCTGCGTTCGCTGGTCGAACCGAAAATCGGGTCGCTGACGGTCGACGATGTAAAGGCCGCGCTCCTCGACGACTGGGCATCGCCATGGTCGATCTGCCGCCCGCCCCGGCCATCGCTCATGAGCAACCTCAGTGCCACCGTCGTGACGCTGGTCATGCAGCCTGCCGCCGGCCTGATGGAGATTGCCGTCCTCCCCGCACTCGATCCCACGTTCACCAGCTACACACTCGAAATGGAAAGCGGCGCCGCAGGGCATGTCTAAGGGCGGCGCCCGGATCGCCTTGCTGGCGCTGGCGGCCTTGCTCGCCACGGCGCCGGCCGATGCGGCGATGCTGCGAGCGCGGCTCAACACCGATATCGCTTCCACCAACCCGGGCGTGACGCGCGACGAGAATACCGACGCGGTGCTGATGCACGTCGTCGAAGGACTGGTCGCTTATCGCGAGGACGGTTCGGTCGGCCCGATGCTGGCGAGCGGATGGCAGGTTTCGCCTGACGGCAAGAACTATCTCTTCCGCCTGCGCCCCGGCATTCGCTTTCACAACAATGCCGTGATGACGAGCGCGGACGTGGTGTGGTCGCTGCGCCGCTATCTCGCGC
>APMI01040900.1_pt1 | contig 29185 bp, 16 predicted proteins | sample 667938 | NCBI WGS metagenome assembly APMI01 (sample SAMN01084076, study PRJNA167559) | wastewater metagenome | biome: Wastewater | place: Denmark: Ejby Moelle, Odense | collected 2011-11-28
TCATCTTCTTTTTCATGTATGGATTTATTCTAGTGAGAAACTCATTCAAAAGCTCTTACTCAGACTTACTGTTATTAATAAGAATTTGACAATTCTTCATTTTAATTTGACTAGGTCTTTCGTATTGAAGCCTCTTTGCAGCTTCCATTTAATTACAATTCCATTTCTTGCAAGTTCTCTCCATCTGCAAATTGTAAGGACACTAAATGAGCACAATCGGATAGCACAAGTATTTCATGAATTTGCTTTGATCTAAGCTAGGCGAGTTTAATATCATAATATTCTTTTTGTTTAACAAATTTTACAGTATTTATTTGAAGACTGAAAATAAGACAATCGATTCTGAGTTTTTTTATAGGGCTTTCATATTTTATTGACTTTCATACAGAAAATCAATAAATTTTTATTTCTCAATCTATTTTGTTTCTAGGTCTAAAAATTGCTATGACTTTTCATCAAACAAATTAATAAATTTCTGATACCCATTTTGCCCTTTTTTGAGTTCATATTTCCAAATAGACTCACAGTCAATAATTTACACGTGTTTCAAATTGCGGAGTATCATTTTAACAAGTGTAGTTTTGCCAACAGCGACTCCGCCAGTGAGTCCAAATATACGAACATTTTCTAATCTCTTGCTGATGAAGATAAGTAGCCCTGGCAGAAGAGTCAGCAAACGAGGCAGACTTGAAAATACTGAGTTAGCCAGTATAAACTAATTTATCATATAGATTACTGTAATGAAGACTGGAAATAGTTGAGTAATGATAGCATGACTACCCTTTAGTTGAGCACTGATTCTGAGATGACAAATGCCGGCAAATAGAACAAAAATAAACAATGCGATCACGTAGAGTAAGAATAGTGCATACAGTAACATGGTTCAAGTTACTATTATAAATCGTGTCACATTATATACTTATTGAAGATATCGATAAGTTTAAAATTACAATCGAGCAATTATTAAGTTTGGTTCAAAAATCAGACTAATTCTTCCGCTAATAAAATTTGAACTATTCGCTCCAGAAGCTGGCCCGGTTTAGCGCTTTGGCCAAGTTGCTATTTTTAGTTGACCAAACTCCTTACATAAACATCAAATTATCTGCGAATATCTTTCTCTGCGTCTTTGATATTCTTACTATGTCTTTATTTTTCCATTTCTATTTTATCTCTTAAAATATTATTCATTTATTGCAAATTGGCACATTTTTGTTCTCCATCTTTTAACTGCCTCACCGCTTGTTCACTCTTTTCCTTTTAATACCAGACATCTCTCCTAAGTTTTTAGATGAGTTATGCTTGATCACTTTTTGCTTTCTTTTGAAGGTCAATACTTCTCAATGCTTCACTGAGATCTTACTGTAGTCTCTATATTTTGGATTGGCTCTCTATATGCATTTTTTTTAACTCATTTTCATATATCTTAGCTCTCTCCTCTTCATACTATTCCTTTTCTTAGATTTACTCCTTTAATGAGTATATTTTCTTATAGTGTGAAGCCACAACGCTTTAACTCGATGATAATTTTTGTAGTGCGCTTGATAGTTATAACTCTAAAGATTGTATTTTCTATTAATATTTTTGAGTAGTCTGATCCATTTGTTACTAATTTCGCTGATAATCAGCAATTTCTTTCATCTTTAGTCGTTTTTATTCGTTCTCCCATTTCATTTATATTTAATTAACTTTGCCAATTGCGCTATATAGTTGCTATTCCTTGTCTGCTAATTACTTGATGGTCTCCTAATGCTTCTTCTTTTAATCTTATAGTTCAGTTTGAGCTTGTTCTAATAGATCTTTCCATTTTTGTGTTTACTATTTCGCAGTATGGATCTGTCTGAGATACTATATATATTTGCCATTATACTAATATTTCTATACTTAATATGACTAATTCATATCCTTAATAATTTTCTACTTTATCTTTATTTAATTCTATAACTCTGCTATCCTGCCTTATAGTAAATGTATTTGCTCAGCCTGTAACTGTGATGATGATTTTGTTGATTTTGATTAATTCTGTAATGACTATATTGTTGTCTTATGGGATTTAGTCAGCTATCTTATTGTGTTTTGTAACTATTTTATTATCCCTGATTTCTATGTATTCTGTTACTCGCTTTTCAATGCATGGCTTTTTATCATGTTTAGTTAGTCTTACAATTATTTTATTTTTAGTTTGTTGTCCTTGATTACATCTTTTAGTCCCTTTATTTAGCTTCTAGCAGTTTATAATTAATCATAAAAACTATCTTTATCGCTTTTTAGTTTCAAATTTTCTCCATCGATATTGTTCAACACTTACTCCCGTAGATTGGCTTCCATCACTAATTTTTATTTATTTTTAGATAGCAGATCATTAATATTTTTGAGATGAGTGATTTAATTTTTACTCTATTTCAAGTCGGCTTACAATATTTATTTCTACAAAGTTAACTTGCTGCTGGAATCCAGACATATCGCATAATCCTATGATAATTTCAGACATTTTTTAGTCTATGATGCCAGTTTTGCAAGCGATTAGGTAAGAACATATGAACAATTTGTGTATTATTTCTGTACTGATTTTAATTAGCCCTGTAATGAAAGTATCTGTTATTTCAGCACGTTAAGCTAGTTTACTTTATTAGTCAATTCACTCATACGTGACTATGCTAGCTTGTTAATGTCGGCCCACTTCTGTTTCCATTAAGACAGTTATTGTGCAACTTTACCGATTTCTTAATCTTTGTCAATTTTGTATCGATTCAATGTAAAAATATATTATTCATGGATGCTCAATAATTCGTTATGTTCCTAATTAACTTAGGCTAATATACTCTACTTCTATTATAAATTTAACTCTAGTTATCTGTTGAGACCAGTAAGATTGTGTATTTATCCATCCTTAATATTTATCTATATTTATAGCTGCTCGATAGCTTTATTTCTTACTTCAATTTATGACTTTATATTTTACAATTATTTCATTATAGAACTTACTGAGTTTTACAATCGCTGCATAGTTGACCGATGGTGTGCTATCAATGATTGCACTGGATTACATGATGGTGACTATGATAGTGGTAATACCATTGAAATCTATGATCGAATTTTAAGAACATAACGTTAATGCTCACGTCGAATAATGCGAATTTCATTATCACATTTGGCCACTTTTTATCTCTATATATTTATGCTTTTTCGCATTTATAATTATGTATTTTCCAGTTTCTATATCTGCTGTGTTTTAGTAACTATCTCTTATTACAATTATTTTTGTCTTATTTGTAACTGCTCTATTGTTGTCGTCAATTTTACGTTTTTCTCATGCGATGACAGATTTTATACAGTTATATTATATAACTTTTTCTCGTTATCTTTTACGAGTTGAGATAAATTTTATCGTTAGTCGCTTAAATTCAATATGAAAAGATTTTTATCTTTTAGATCCTTCTCCAGTTTTTATATTTTCTTGTCTAGATCTGCCATGCGTTTATTATTCTTACTCATCTGATCCCTGTGCTTACTTTCTTAAAGTCTAAGTTAATGCACAATTCTTTAATTCTCTTTATTTCTATTTTTGAGAGAAGCTAGCTCATTAACAATAATCTAATTTTAATGTTCATATCTGCCCAATTATTCTCTGAGTTGATTCTATTTATTAACGCATGCAGTGTGACCACTTTAGACTTCGACAACTGATAGCGCTGTCTGTACTGAATGCTTCTAGATTTTATAACCGGCGGACTCTAATTATTATTATAACTATTGACATCGTTTTTGTTAAGCTTCTAATTTTTGCATCAGTGTGGCGTTATTAGCTGTAAACTTCTATATTTATGATTACAATTTTTTAACATTTTATAATAAATCAGTTTTCTATTGTTAAAGGCTAATAATTTTTTGATTTGAACTTATTGTTTCTTTCTCATAATTTTTTATTTTTTATTACATATCAACTAATATTTTGTTCGTCTATTTTAATTTGCTTTCTAGATCAACACATTTTTAATTGTTTAAATCTCTTTACTTAACAACTTTCTAATGCTTGTTCATAAGTTCGTTGAATCTTTCACTCAGTTTTGAAAGTTAAAGTACAAGATTTTATATCTTATTTTTGCTTTATTGACTAATCTTGTCTAAAACAGAGTCCTTATGTTTGACAGTTTTGTCGATATTTTTCTTCAAAATGGCTAGCTCATCTTATAACACTCTATTAGTTTTACGCAATGAACGTAATTCATCAAGTTCTCTCTTAGTTTATTTTTGTTTTATGTTCTGCAATATTTATTATTTCTACTGGATAACAGATGATTTGAAATATTATGATTATTTCAATTTTAAAGACATTTCTTTATTTTAATTTTACTTGTTTTTGATATCAACTTAGAGTATGTTTATTTTTTACTCCATTTGCTCAATAATCCGTAACATTTATTTCTGTCTCGTCTATTTTTATGTCAGTTTTATTTTATGCTCGTCTAAATCTAGTGCTGCTTTATTAAGTTTCTGTTTAAGTTTTAGTTATTCCTGATCATATTTTTACTTTATTTTGTTCATTTATTACCAGTGCAGTTGCTATCTTTCTTCGTCATCTTATTATCTGCTTTCAATATACTTGTGTGCTTCATCTAACTAGTTTTGTAGGTTGATAAGCTCATTTTATAATCTATTTATAGTCTTGCTTTTCTATTTTATTTAATGTTCGTATTTTGCAATCTTCTACTCAGTTTTTTATCGCATTAGTCTTTAATTCATAGCTTATTCCATAATTTTGTTATTTTTATTTGAAGACTAACTTAATTGTTTAACCAAATCAGTCACTTTTTATTTCAAATGCTTGATTTATATTTAAGCTACAACATTAATTTCGTTATTTTTCTAATTTATTCCAAAGTAGCTGTGTTACTCTGGTTTTGCTATTAGATTTTTCATAAGTGAAGATTAACTCCTATTTTTACTATCAAAATCCACTAATGATATTTTTGGCGAAATCTTTGATGAATCTGAGTTGATCCGTGTAATCCTAGTTATAATGGTTTACACTTTAGCCTATGGGTCATAACATTTAGCTAATGGTAGGAATATATTGACATTGGGCTGCATGTTCACAATGTCACTAAACCGAATCCTAAGTATTCCGCTGTTATAATTAGCTCCACGAGTTGTCTTAAGCATCACATTGGCTTCCCAAAAAGGAGTACTATCTTTGTCTTACGTGCTGATCTATATATCTGAGTTTACAATGAATGCTCCATTTTGATATTTACTACTACGGGCGAGTACTTACTGCTTCATTTATATGCTCATAGTGCAGGTAAATTTTACATCTAGTTTCACCTGCAGTATTTTCATGCGTATCTGATGACATTGGTGATTATGGGAAAGGATTTAACTCATGGTGCATGCAGAGTATTATATTATCATAATTTAGCACATATAAGTAACGATTCATCAACTGATATAAATATTGATAGAAAATGAAATATTTTCATGAATTTCCTCATTATTGCTTACTTTCGAATCTTTATTTATTTTATTTAATTGTAAGTTTTCTGGCCGTCTTATTCCTAAAATGAATTGATTTCTGACTCGGATTATCTTTTCGCTCTGATTCTTGTTTTGGTTTCTTAGATTTACCTCCTGCTATTAAACTAACTTCTATTGTTCTGCTCTTATCTTTCTTTCTGTGATTACCCTTGAACTACTCAGTATCAGCTGTATTAATTAGTTATTAATAGTTTCTCAAATTGCCAATATTGACTTCGTCTTTACGGATGACATTATCTCTGCTGCTGCCGATATTTTTCTGAGACCCTTTTAATGATTCCTCTTTGTCTTATTTTATTTCACTTTCCATCTACTGCTGAGCTAAGAAATATTCTTATTCCCTTCTTCTATAAACTATTTACTTAAACTGCATTAACTCTCTTAAAGTTATTTGAACATTCGAATCTTCAGTTTTATTTATGAAATTTTATAACTTTCGTTAGTACTATAATTTTTTCTATTATTCTGTAATTTTCTTTGTCGGTGCTCTAAAAACTGCGTAATATACATTTTTTGAGTTCAGAATTTAATTTGATTTTTTCTGTCGATTTTGTTCAAAAACATTATAATTGACATTCTATTTTTTGACAATGTTTTATTTACCGTCGCTGCCAACACACATCGCATTTGGATTAATGGTAATCTCCATATCAATAAAATGAGTGTTATATTTTGCTAGATCTGAAACTTTGCTGACTTTCTTTTCAAGTCTTTGTCCATTGTAACCGATAGGTACATAGCCGCCACCGCCACCATTTTGTCTGTCTCTTCTAAAATTGTTGTCGGTTTTTCTGTATAAACTGTTATGCATATTATCACGGGTTTGAGATCGCTATTTCTTATTTGCAGAAAGATATAAAGATCTCTGATTTTATTTTTAACTTGACTTCATCTTGTAATCTCTCATTCGATCAATTTTGTGCTATAGTCCAATATTCTTATCATCACTTTCTGTCTTCTTCATACTACTTAACTCAATGAAATTAGCATATCGGGATTTCAATTTCTTTGTACTTCTGATGATTACTGGATAATGCTGTGATTTCGCATGTGGAGTTTACAAATTTTTATGACTCTTTTAAGGCTGATTATTATCAGTTTATTACAGATGTAACGATTGTTCACCTTCATCATCATTAACACTGTTGTTATTTTAGTTTATATTCTCCGTTTGGGAAGAACATTGCCATTTATTGAATTTATGAGCAAATGTAGTATATGCAAGTTTAGCTGGTGCTTCCCTTAATTTCATATCTTAATCTTCATGTATACTGCTTTTCCTAGTTTTACCCCTGTTAAAATTGCTCATATGCAGACTCTAATCGAGGTGGAAGTCAAAATTATTGATCGCATACCTTTTTATTCGATTAGAATATTTTGACATTATTATATCATCCTTATATTAATTAAACATACTAGCAAATATGTTATGTATAGCAAAATTGTAATATATTAATTGCCTATAATAGCATATATAATATTATTCATGATTACTCCTATTATTCTTACTGTTATAGCTGCTGTAGTTATTTTTAAATTGTCGATAATTCTTGCATTAATTTCTATTTCTATTGCTTTAATGCTGTTTTTTTCATTATTTTCTATTATTCTTGTTTACCCTTCTAAGTTATATTCTTATTATTAGACTCTTAATCACTGGATATATCACTGATATCGAACATGAGTGAGTCCTTCTCCTGCATATCATTATCTCGAATTTATTGCATTGTCTACTGGATCTTCTTCTTGTGTCTCTATATTGCGTCTTAGCTTGCCAAAGTAGGAGCAAGCGGTGGCTTCTTCATTACTGGCTTCGGAATTGTATTCTTATTCACCACTGGGGAGTGATCTTTAATCGCTGAATTTATTGCATTGGGCTTATTTGCACGCGGTGGTTCCTTCATTTTATTTCTATTGTTCTGCTTCTCATCTTATGAACGGTCAATTGTCAGAGTCGCCCTTTATTATTAGATAGTCTTCAGTTTATTAGCTAGTTCATTAGAAGTTAGGGCCTTCGATAAAGTAGAACCTTAATGCTGATTAATGAGTGAACTATTATTGGAAAACCCACCTGATGAATTAGTCATACTTTTCTTATCCAGATACTACTAATACACATTTTTAATATTCTTATTGGGAGTGGTATGCTTTTTGCGAGTGTTGAGCAGTTAGTCTATCTTATTTAGTAAACTGTTATCCTTAAGTAGCTAATTATTGTCAATATTGTGCATGGTGTTATCGCGTTCATTGATGGAACTCTGCCCACTGAGTGCACTGCCGTTGTTGAACATCAGTTATGAAGTCTTGTCTGCTATCATTGTCTGCAATATATTGGAATGCGAGTCCTGGTTTAAATACTTGAACAATGTGCTGTTGTAGTCGAACGATTTGTTTTGCTCACCTGCGTTTACTTCAAATTGAGGACCACTGCTTGTATGACTATGGCCGTGTTAAGGCTGACTTGATTTGTTTGATTAGTATTATTTTAATATGTCAAATGAAGGAGGAACTGGATTTACTCGCTATGAAGAACGTGCGAAAGGAGAAGGTCGATTTACTATATTTTCAGCACGGTTTTTTATTAACATGAGCATTTTTTATCGTTGTTTCCTATTTTTCTCGTACAGCTGGTCTGTTTAAGTACTCATTTAAATTATTATATTGCATGAGTACATTCTTAACATCAATTCTTATCTGAATAGATATCTGAATAGTTAAACAAAAATATTAATTTAGACATAACAAAAAGAAAAACTAATGCTAATCATGCAAATAAATAATAAGTGAATAATGAAAATTTATTATCATCTTTTATCTTTGATAAGTTGTTCATAATCTTTTCTAAATAATTTACGAACATTATCCAATCTTTTGTCTTTTCTAAAGTACAATTTCTCTATTTTTTATTGTAGAACTAACTTGCTATTTTATTTCAACAATTTTATCCCTTTTTTCTCACTATTTTTGACAGAAAAAGATTTATTCTGACTGAAAGACGGCAGGGTCACAGTGCCTGAAGATATTGATTTATTTTTAACACTTTGCTTCCAGTTTTATATTTTGCCTTATATTTTGTTGTACAGTTCACAAGTTGGCTCCATTTCGAATTTTTATAGTGATAGCCTGTTTTAAATTGATGCTCTATAAAATGGATCTTTGATTGGTGCAATATCATTATTGTTTATTAGTACAGCTTAACTTAGTTTTCTAGTCATAGCGATTGCTTTGAAACTAGGTTTTATTTATTAAATACAGCTAATTTTTCTAACTCTTTTGTCTGTCTCCATAGCTTTGAGACTCAGCACATTTTTGACATCAATCCTATCAAAAGTGGATCGATTTCTCATGTGCTTACCTCTGGACATATATTTTTATTCGAAACTGTGGATATAATCAGAAGATTATGATTTACCATCAGTTACTTCTTTATTTTTGTTTTAGTTGAACTCTCCTGAAACAAGTGATTGTAAAAAGTGAGTGATATCAATCTTGTCGTAATCAATAAATTTTTGTATCTCAGGTCTAAAGTTAGCCGTATGTATTTTTTAATTGAGTTTGATAGCTTAAATTACTCTATTTTTATATGTAATTTAATCAATAATAGGTCTTGTCCATAGTGAAGGCTGCAACTAATTGGCTTTCCTGATACAAAGTGTACTCAGATTTCTATAATCCAGTACAATAAGATCACCTTGATTATACAATAGTACTAATTGTTTGATTTGTTTATCAATATGATAATCGAGTATGCGTTGATGTTGATTTTGAAGATCATTATCAGGATTGACATTAGCTCGTGATGTTATCAGTTACAGCATCACTGTTTACTGGGATTTGTGCGGTATTTAAATCTAGGAAATATTGTTAGAAGACTACACTATTATGTTCTATATTGTCTACTACACTGGCTTAAATATAGCATTATTATTATTATCTGAATTTGTGCTTATATTTTTAGCACTTGTTGATATTGACTGTATTGCACTCTCTAAATCATATATTTAAATAGTATTATTGTTTGTAATAAGTAACATCTAACCTCCATTCTTATTAACATGAATTTACTTAAAATACTATATTGATCTATTATTATGAGAAGTCTGCACCCTTTGCTTGGCTTGAGTGTAGTTGAATATTTTGTACAGTTTCAATTACACTATTTTCTCAACACGTATTGATTCGTAGTTTTTAGTAAATAACATCATAAACAACTGCCCATTCTCAGAAGATGTTGGGTGCAAACTTACTATAAGAGCTGGATAATTTGGATGTAGTTTGAAACAGCTTACTGCTGAGTTGAATTTTATGGTTTAGCTTAAATCTAGAGTCTAGAAATTTAAGATGTGTATATAATTGTTAGTGAAGCTTAATGCGATTATATTACTTCGACTGCACGCTTATATTTGAAGAGAGTTACTCAAACATATATTCCCAATGGACAATCTTTTACTCATGCCGATATTGCTCATTGATCCGTCGACAACCCAGATTCCGAAGCCTTCCATATCGCCCCCACTGATGATCAGCCAGTCCTCTTCCTGGTCTGGCTGCTTTATGGAAGTCACTTAACTGTATGGTAATTTCAAAGAGTTTCTTTTGTTGCTGAACTAATTATCGATCATTATCAGGTTACCTCGATTTGTGCCTATATAATATATGCTTTTCAGTCGTATCACTGCAGCTATTTACTATTCTGTTGAGCAAATCATATACATTTTCTACAACAAACCAGACTATCTATTGATAACGCTGCAGCTGTTCAAGGAAAATATGTGAATTTGACACAATTTTGTGTCTGAAAAGCAAGCCATATAGCTGGACGATGGTTTTTCTTCATTTTTGTAGTCCAATTTAAGAACACTAATACGATTGTCTGTCACAAACAGCATAGACTAGTAGCTTCTAATTTGTTTGATTTCTTTGACTCCAATACGTAGAGTTTGAAAACAGCGAAGATCTCTTAGATTCCACATTTTGATTTCGCCATGATCATCGCCTGTAACAACAACAGAATTCCTATTGATGCTTTAGATGGCTGTGACAATGGTGCGATGACCTTCCAAATTACCAATGCTCATAATTTCATATGTCAAATTATCAAATTCGTAGACTTTAATGTTATTGCAGTATCCCAACTGAAGTATTGTTTCAGTTGCACTATTGAAATGCAAAGTATGGCAACCAGATCGATCGATATCAATTTGAGAAAGTAAACGTGATGAGAATTTATCTGTAGCTTTGTCTATTAGTACGCTGTGAATCTGAAGAGTTTTGCCACCAGGAGCACTCACTGACAATACTAATGAAGAAATCGTTGGTAATTCAGTTAAAGCTACTATTTAGTTCTTGATTGGCAGACTCAACACAAAATTTTATTTTTATTCATACAAGTTCCAAAATGAGAGTTTGTTGTACGAGACAGTCGCCCAAGCTTATAGATACTAGATGTAGATAATAAATGTGGCGTTGACTGGTTCCATAATTTTATGTACTTGATAAGAATCCGCTTGATCCCAAAAAGCAAGTCCCACTCCGTAGACAACACATCCGACCCTGCGTTCCGACCGAGAGTAAGCAAAAGATGTAATCATGGGTTCCTTTGCAGTGAAAACAGGTGCCTAAATAGGTTTATCATTTGCTTTGTACTGTACGCCGTGAATTGATGTCCGATTAGGGTTATGCAATGACATCGATTTCATTTTGCATGAAGATGTACTACTGCAGAGTGATTATTTATTCTGTACATCTTTTGATTTTGGACAAAGTCGATACTTAAGCTTCAGTTGAGCATCGTATAATTCTATTTGGCTTGAAAGTGAGCATAATACCATTGCGCTAATATCATCAGGACTGTTAATTTAACTGTTAGTGTTATAATTTAATTCTAAGCGCATAATCGGTGATTTTAGTGATTTCTACAAATTGACTTATTCTCTGCAAATATGTGGTAAAATCTGGTCGTAGAGATGAACAATGATGGGCGACTAACTGTCATGTCCAGTGCTTTCTCTGTGTTTGTTGTTTTCTTTTTCTTCCTATGGCCTCATGTTTAAGTTAACACAATGTTGGCTAGCTCTAATTTGGAGCTTATTGTGTCCATCTGTCGCGCCAGCATTGACTATTTTCTACGTAATAGATCATGTACCTCGCATAAGTAATCGGTAATATCACCATATTCTACTAGGTCTCTCTCCCTGAGTGTATTGTTCCTATATTTGCAATTAGTCCTGTTCTGAATTTCGCTGTACATGTCAATAAGACTAAGAATTAAGAAAAGAGTTTCATCTTTGGTGTGACTCACGCTGCTGCACATTAAAGCTACAAACTATATTAAGCTTATGGCGGAAACTAAATCGGTTTTCTCTTACTGATTAATTCTCAAAGCTGAATTTTATAGTTGTTTGTGTTTAGGCTAGACTTGATCTTTCACCATGGACTCATTATCGATATGGAGAGACAATCGAGTGTTAACCAGTTTCGTGTTTTCCTGTTCTGTATTTTGACTCATTATTTTGCATGATGATTGATGTTTCAAGATTATTTTAGATGCTTGACTATTATTTTTGCTTCGTGCGAACTCCATCGACCATTCTTGCAGACGTGCAATCGGAATGAGATCAGTAATGTACTGAGGAGTAAATTTATGCATCAAATTGTTTCGCAGGCTGAAGTCAATAAGCTTGGAGAGAAACTTAGCAGATGGTTTCGGCATGGACTTCCCTGATTATGAAATGAGTGCATCAGATTGGTTTTCTATCATATAGTAAGATAGAACTTAATAACCTGTATACAAAATATAACAATTAACAAATAATTCAAAAGACAACTTTCACATATACCCTTCTTCTTAACATAGAATAATAACAATGTCATCATACGCATGCGCTCTGCACCCAGGAGTAATAATAACTCACTTCTGTTAATCATGCCTAGATCTGGTGTGTTAGAAATGTATCAGCAAGCAGCCTCACTCAGGTTCCAACCATGTGATTAAGGAAGTGCAGTAGTCTGCCAATTTACGTAAGAATATGTACGCGGAATATGTCGATAAGGAAGTTAATGTAGTACGCTCTTAGGCTCAGAAGAAAATTAATGCACTTGAGAATTATAAGAAGTAGTGCTAACGATAACGCAAAGTCTTATAAAAAGATATCAAAATATAGTTTGAAGCAATTGCCAACAGACTAGATGACAAGCAGGCTCAAAGTATAATCGGAATGCAAACTTAGATCAAGCATTTACAAAACTACGTGCATAATTTTGACGATGTATCGAGTGCATTTGACTCAGTATACTAAAATCCACAAGCCATGTTGATTAGTTATCGTACATTTGACTCATAAATCCGTAAAATGTAAGCACTAAAACAAAGTTTAGCAAAATAGTCAATTAACGCGAAACTTAAATAAGGAGATTAACTAGTAGGACGTTAATTTGAGTCAACACTAAGTAGATCGAATTCTATACAGCATTACCATGATAGAAATTAATTTGTGAATCAGATGATAATCAAATATGGAGAATACTATAACAAAGTTATATCAGAAAGTAGAGCTAATGCTGACAAAAACGGGAAGCTTTACCAACACTCGTTTAATGACACATTTAAGAAAATAGTATGTGATCAAACTGCCAAAGTGTGTGTTTTCTGCGCAACACCATTTACTATCGATAATTTAAATCAACAATGCTCAAATAATAGAACATTCAAAATAACATGTGTGTACTCAAGCCCTCCAGGTAAGACCTGGGAAGATGTAATAGCATCTGATATACGAGGATCCAAGAGACACTTCTGGGTTAAGTCTGAATCAGTTCATCGCAAGAAACCAACACTTTAAGAACACTCACTAGTCCGCAAAAACACAAAGAAGAATTATTGGAACAGCCTCAAAGAATTATAAATGGTTAAACATGTAATAAAGCGACACTAAATATAAACAGGAAACAATTTCTTCAAAGTAGTAGCTTCAAACGATCCGGATAAGTCAGGCTTCATCACAAAGATTGCATTTGTGTATACCATGAGCAAAATATATCAGTTAAGTAAATAGCAAATATAATCGCTACTTGGCCTGCTTGAAGAATAAAAAGGAGTAAATATAGGTAGACTTGAAGAAGTGTTGAATAATCCAACAGCTTCATACTTGACATTCTGTCTAGCGGAAGAGTAGAGTGAGAAAAAGAAGCCAGTAGCACCAGTGTCATCCTCAACGACATTTACTCGCTTTAAATACTGATAGATTTATTTTTATTTCACATTCATAGTTATACATGAAATATCAATTAGCTTTAGATATCAGGATAGTAACCTCACCAGTTTGCTTACCTTTCAAATAGACAGGTACTAGATGCACTCCAGTTTTAATAATTTCGAGTCTTGCTTCGCCGACAAGATCATCCCATCTAAACATTTCCCGACTGTAGATTGACACTCTCATTTTAGTGGGATTGCGTTAAATAGCAAAAGTCTTGATTTAATTTTCCCACTTGAGTTTCTTGGTGCCTTTGTTCATAGCAATAGTCGTCTTGTGCTTCTGCTGCCCGTACTCATAATACACGTATGGTTACAGTTTGCCTGCCTGTTACTGACTGATCTGTAGATCTGCTTGCACTAACTTCACTTCGAAATTGGGATGACTTATCGGGTATAACAATTATTGTTCTTTAGCAGGACTTACTTGCTTTTTATCTGAACTTAGTATTTGTTAAGTAGGGTTGTTGTTTAATGGCGAAATAAACTGAGGCTCAGCATTTTATTATTTCTTTGGAGTTTAAACTGGAACAGTCTATATGATATTTTATTGTTTTTATATCTTATTTTCAATGGTTTTGTCTTTATTTTAAATCTAACTTGCATTTTCTTGTTTAATTTGTGTCTATTAAATTTGAACTTTTTTGTCTTCTTATTTTTGTGGTTAAACAGGTGCTTGTTTAATTTATTCAATCTTCTTTGGTTGCTAAGGTTTTGATTGCTTTTACTTATTTTAATTGTTCTAAATATTGTTTTCTTCTTTTTTTACATCTAGTTATTGCTTATTGTATTGTACTTTTGTTCTTTACTGTTATTATCGTCTTTCAATTTGGTTGAGCAGTTCGACTTATTCATTGAATTTAGACTATTTATTTGCATTATCTGATGGTTGTATTTGCAATTTGTTTAATTTAGCTTATGAGACATCTATGTTTGATTTGTTTTATTATTTATTTTCCACTTGTTATATTTTAATGTGATCTGCACCGATTATTGATTACACTTGAATTTAATCATTAAAAACCTCCTCATTTACAAGCTATTGTTATTTTATCGCTAGGTTTTGATCAGAGGTTGTAGCATCTACATTTTACTCGACATTTATTTTATTGTTTGCATCTATGTTGGTGTTGATTTTAGATTTATGTTTTTCCTATTATTAATTTTCTAAATTGATCTCATTATCATTCTCTTACTTGATCACAGTTAAATCACAGACCCCCAACATTGTAGATATTTCTGATTAAATATTAATACTAGTCGGTTTGTTAACTCCCATGTATACTACTGATATCTGCATTTATGGTGCAGTTTTACTATGATCTGACTATCTATGTTCCTATTTCATAATATTTTATCCACTTTTCACTTTCTCTCTTAATGTATGCATGTTGGCAATTACATGTTCATCACTATAATGTGCGAAGTTACCGATTTATGATTATTTGACAACTTGATTGAACTCACCAATAATTTCCTATATTTTGATCCTATAGATAAACTATTTGTCTTGATCAGATGACACATCAGACACTCCCGACTGCTGTCTCTTATCTTAACCCACTGTTCTATTTTGCTATTAAACATGATGCAGCTGTTAAATAAGTAATGGTTTCAATAAATGTGCATAATAGTCCTTGGCATTGTTGTTTCTCTATATTTATCTGTTCAGTTTGCTATCGATTATGCAGCTTATTGCAAATATGTGGTGTTTCAATATGCAGCGGTCTATTGCCTATTTTACCACATCACTCGCCTATTCTAGTCTGTTCCCCAATATCAAGTATATTGCTTTAAGCGAGTACGAAGCTGTGTTCTATGCCCAGAAATATATTGATCTGTTTAGGGTCGGCAATGGATCCTATCTTAACTTGTATATTATCTGCATCGTATACAGCAAAGATAAACACTTTTTTAAATTCTGTAATGCTTTGCCATAGTTCTATAACTTCACGTATATCACGAACAGGTTATAGTATGAACGATAATCAAATGGATCCAGCATTGTTGCCTTAGTCAACTGCCATAATGCTGCATTGAAATTGCCTCTTATGACTTCTATGGTGCTCGTGTTGATCAGTGAGTCTATCTGGTTAGGGTTATTAGCTGTGAGTTCACTGAGAGTGCTTATTGCATCGTCAACTTGGTTGTTCCTGAGTTAAGATGCGCTCTTGAGTATGCCAGCTGCGAGCATGTGAATTAATGTAATTATACTGTTAAATTGGACATCAATAATCACAAAAGATATTAGTATTTGTTCACAGCTGTTTCATACTTGGATCAGGGTTCTGATTTTATCTAGGTTGCTTGTTTATTTTTTCACCAAGCTCTTCATCCTCTCTGCGTTTGGCATCTGAACATAGAATTAAAGTTACTGAGTCGTCGCAGTGTTGCCTTAGTATTTACATTGTCGTAGATTTTACTCACCCCAATAAAATACTCTAAGGCAAATCCTAGCACGAAAGCCTTTGCAATGTATTTTACTTTTTGTTTTTTAGCATGACCCTCTAACACTTGCAATTTTTTCTCAGTTATGACGGGCTGGTAATAAGCGTGCAGACGCTGTTGATCTCGGGAAAGAGCTTTCTTGCCTGATGAAAATTTTGAACCCATTCTTTGATATTTTAATATTATGTAAGGCAACAATCAATATGTGATCATAATAGTATATACAAATCATAAAGGAAAAGTAAATTGGCCCACTTAATAGTAAAATTTTCAATAGAATTATACATATGCCTTAGGGTAACTTCGTCCAAATGCCAAATGCAGACCTCTGTAAATTGGCACTTCAATGAGACCGCACATGCAAAAGCCAAGTGGCAAAGCAATAGCAAGTGACATGACCCAAATAATTATTAATTTAGAAGCATTTACATACAGATCTTACCCTAGAGCATTTACCAGTACAATACATATAAGATAGTAAATAGTGTATGATGAAAAGCTTAGTTTGGATGCTACATTCATAAATTTGTCTTTGAATAGGGCTCCCCACAAACTTTCAAACCCGAGCATTTCAGGTAAGAGCAGCAGGGTAAAGCACAAAGGTACAATAACATGGAACAGTTGTAGCATGGACTGATAACCAGCAACAGGCATCGAGTCATGTAGATATAGGAAATATAATTGCACTAATGTAAGGATGCACAAGGCGATTATTGTAGATAATAAGCGATTTATTTTGTATTTTATTATCCTTATGATCAGCAATTACGATTTATTCCTATGAGTCCTAAATGTAAAGTAGAGCAGTCCTAGATTGAATCCGATTAGATAGCCTGGGCCAGTGACAATAGAACAGCCGAAAATAGGCCCCTGCAGACGATAGCTAACAGGCCCATTATCTTAGACTCCCCAAATGGGTGCAATCACAAAGCCAAGCCCAATAATAATAAAATTGAGTCCAATATAAACAAATTTGTGATATTTGAACTATAATTGCCATAAAATAAAGAGAAGACTGGCGATGAAGCACATTTGGAGTTAGACTGACCATATCCATAGCCAGTAGTTGCACTATGAAAATATACTGGCAAAGTGACATTTATTTTTGAAATAAGACCATGTTAGAAACCATAGTGGGCCATTACTACTGTTATCAGGGTTACCACTTAATCCATATACGATTGCATTGGTGAGTATGATAACCAGTGCTGACAATGAAACTATTTTTATTACTTTGCGCATCACTATGTAGAATAGTATTTTCATATTTTGGGATTTTGACCAGTTTTTGCATAGCTAAAACGAGTAGTAGAAACCTGCAATCATTAGCCACACATCGAAGCAGAAGTATATTGACTGTACTCCTGTAGATATCTGCGAAGGCTGAGGCAATGATGGTGATGTAGTCAATAGAAATGCGATGTTGTACAACGTCATACCTAGGAAGGAAAAAGCTCTAAGCCCTGCTATTACGTTTATTCTCTCTATGCTCTTGCTTCTGTTAAATATGAACATGAATGAAGACTTGATAGACATTATGGAGACCAATCGTTTATGTTTTTATTTGCTAGGTCTGCTTACAAGATCCATAACCGTTGAGACTATAGTGAGTGCAAGAACAGCAGCAAATATCGTCCAGATAGCAATCATGTAGCCATTCCAAAAGTACACTCCGCTTTTGTCAGCCTGCTGATCAAAACTCGGCTAGTATATTTTATAATTCGTGAAAGGCAAGGGTATATACTAATTCAATGACCTAGTTATGTACATTAAATCTGGTGCTGTGCAATTACTTGAATAGCAGATGCCTGAGTAGAAAGTCTGCGATGTGTCTATCAATGTATATTACATGAGGAAGTATTTGAGTGTATCATTTGAAATGCATTGTTAGTACAAGCCCATTCTGTTCAGTCCGATTCCTGATAGTGTTTACATGAGCAAGGCCTGCACATAGTTATCCTATCTATGGAACCAGGAGCACGACTCTGATATGAATTATTATGCTGACATAAAGTATACTAACTCCATTAATACTACTCTCCACAACCACACATCAAGCAACAGTATAAAAACTTTAATCCTAGAATTACTCAATTATTTGCAAAATGAAAAAACAAATATATGTGATATATTTAGAATTAATAATTGTTTGGAAATTTGAACTTAATTTTCTGTCAATTTATCATCAATCAAGTAGAAATAGTACCAATATCGTCATGATTACAACAGAAAATTTTATAATTTATTTAAGTATTGTTGATCATTCGACAACTATTTTCACTGCCAAAATTTACTTGACGCACTTGTACATGCTACCTTCACCCAAATAACGATACTGCTGTTCATCAATCGGGTAATTGCACTTCTAAACCATTTTTTTATCAGCTGCAACAGGCTATTTACTATCTTTCTTGGCTTACTTTTTAGCAGGAGCTTTTTTGGTGTCTTTACCTCCTTTTTTCTGTGCCTTTGCTGCCTACTACTCTTGTTCTTTCTTAAGCTTCTGTTGTTCAATAGCCGCCAATTTAGCATCAAATTGCACTCTATTTTGAGAAATTAGCTCAGTTTAGTTCTCATATGGCTTTTTGAATAGTGGCTGCTTCACTGCATTATTTTGGAATATACGCATATTTTTGATCCATTATTTCTTTTTTAGATTCCATATAGTTTCCATATCAATAAAATTACCGCCAATGCACTATATTTTAGTTTTAGCTTGCTTTGTCTTTTAGTCTAACTGTGGCTTTTGTTCTCCACTTTCTGCATCTACATCGACAACAGGTTATTATCTCCATATATAGACAGTCAGCCCTTTGTTGACATTCTTCATATTTTAAAATGAACAGGCCAAAGTCTCATCAACCGATAGTTGAAAATTGATGCGATTGATCTATCCATCAGGGATAATCGAATCCATCGATATTTTTGTGCTCTCACTTGAATGTTACTTCTAAAGGAAATTGCATGTGATCCAGAAGCAGGTCTGTGTTTTCTTTATATCTAGATTCTATTGAGGAAATATTGAACTGTCATATATTGTGCCTGTTACGTTCTATAAAACACTGATTTGTATTTTTATTCGTGCTTGCTTAAAGTCCTAATCTGTTCTTTATTTTTTAACTTATACCTTAACCTATGGTTTCTTTTATTATTATATTGGTTTTTCCTCAGCTTTGCCACCTTTCTTAGTATCTTTTTTCGCATCCTTTTTTTCGTCTTTCTTTTATTATTTCTTCTATTCTTTCTTTTACTCAGGTGGCTTGACAACTATTGGTTCAGGTTTAACATACTTCTCATTATCAAAATAATCAAGTGGAATTTCCGTAGTAATGTAATCATAATAAAGAGCTAGCATTGAAATAGGATTATTTCGGGTAATTAATATTTTTAGTTTAGGACAACACTTCTTGAGAGATTCGACCATTCTTCTGATATCTTACACTCTGTTATGTGAAATATTAAGACATCGCAAATGAGGTACTTTCTTAACCAAATCAGCCAATAGTTTATCGTCTATGATGTTGTGCGAGATCGACAGCAATTATAAACTCTTTTCGGTTTTAAGTTTAACACTGCCAATCTGATTAAAATCCAAGTATAGTTCTTTGCAGTTGTCAGGTACATTTTCTAGCACTGCAATTTTATTTTGAAACAAGTTTAATACTTTCAAATTTAATAACTTGGTTGTATCGGTATCGATGTTCGTGATGCCTGAGTACATAAACTGCAGATGTGTGTAGAACTAGTTGAGATATTCTCGATTGCACAGGAACTCAGCCATGCCATTATTAAGCAGCAAGTTGTAAAGCTATTTGTTATTCTCGCTCCACCTCTGCACGGTATCCAAGTCCACATTGAGATCCTCAGGATCAATGGGATCGAGTCGTACAATTTTCTTAGGCTTTGAGTTAGTGATCAAAATCATTCGCATCTATGTGCTTAGTTTTTCTGCATTTTATTATAAGTACTGTAGAGGTACGCAGATAGTGGATTTTCGGTCATCAGTTATATTATATTATTGTATTTTATAGTATGTGCCTGTTCTGCACCTTGCAAGAATTTATAATTAACAATAAAATAACAATATGATCGTTAACCCACACTCAGACACCATGTCGGACAAACTCGCAGAAATATAGGCTGATCTCGGTCACACTGATAACTAATATTTGTTTTTGAGGTCTATTTGGAAATCGCACTCGCATTTGTATACACATTCAGTTGTCGATCTTGATGATCAATTGGATCGGCTCAACAAAATAGTAGGCATGATGAAGAAGCACATAGCATACAATGCTAAGAAGTAACTGTACTTCCAAAATGCAAGCAGCTACTCATAGTAAATAAGCGTGCGATAAACGAGGATGCTGGAAAGAATGAATCGAGCCATCATGGAAAACTAATAATATAAAACTAGGCTTGTCGATCTTTGCCAAGAGAATACTTAAATTAAACGCAAACAGAACGAGTTAGAGCAAGAAGTTCATTAGTTAAAGAAGAAAAGCAAAGCTGATTGTACAAAGATAAAATAACTCACCTAGAAAAATGCATCATTATAGAATAAAATACTCGCATCAGGATATTAAGAGTCAAAGAGCCAATCCTTTATGAGAAGTTCCCGCAATTTCGACAAAGAAGATGAAAATGGGCTCATGCAATCCACAGTTTTAAATAAAAGTATATCAGAAAACCCACATGTTCCAAGACTGATGTCAGATCGAAGTGGTAAAAAAATAAACAAAAGCCGTTACTCAAGCATATAATCTGATGACAAATGGCTGCAAGAAACTTCGATGATTGAGCCTGATTTAGACGAGTCTGTTTTAAGTGTAAGTAGTTATGGATTCTTTGATCCTGCCCTACAGCCATCACTGAATAAAATATGCTCGAACCAAGAAAATAAGTAAAATCTAGAGACTTCAAAATATGTTTTTCATTATTAGTCAGAAAGAAATTTATTGAAGTAGCGAAGTTTAAAGAATAAAAAAGTAAGAGAAGTAGCCAAAGCAGATATTTTGGGAGAATCTCCCAAGCAAAATATAAAATTTATTCGTCAGAGCAGCAAAAAGACATTACTTATGAAATCACATAAGATGTCCTAAAATTCAGGCATCAAATAAATCACTAATTGAATGTGCTTTCGTTAATATTAATGATTTAATTATCTATTTTGAGTGATTGCAAACATTTATCAATAGACTCAATCAATGATCATAATTCGCTATATTTTCTCAGATTTCGACATCGAGAGACTGATCGTACTGGACTGTGGGCATCACTGAGCTCATAAACTTTAGAAATATAATGAGAGACATGTGGGGTTTAATTTTCTTTCCTTTTGCTTTTGATTCTTATACAAATCTCTTCATTACTTCTGAATGTTTACATGGATGTATTGTTAACATTCTTACATCTAAATGTGGCATTGTCTCCTCTGTAACTGTTTAATTTTGGTACTCAGCATAGAAGTCTTAAAAAATTTGTTTACTGGTTAAAGGAACTCCATTTGCATCATTACCCTTTATCCAAAGCCGAGGTGTATGATAGTACTAATCATAGGTAATATAGACATTATAGCTCCTGAAGTCTTCCTCTGTTCCTTCGAATTTTTCCTCACCCGAAACATCGAGAAAACCGTCAGCCATTGTCTCTTTGATTTCCTGAGATGTTATTTTATTTATTCTTGCCTTTGATGAAGCGTTTGCCATTAAAAATTGTTTATTAGGATTTTCGAGTAACTTGTTAGTCTTGCTTAATGATTTCTGCCACTTCCATCCGAAGTTTGTGAGCTGGTCACCAGCCTGGATGAATTGCTCAGGGCAAAGTACTCCTCTCGTTTCGAAGTCTTTGTCAGTGGGAGTGAACTTAGAGTTGATGAAACTTTTTAGTGACCCTATCATAATACCAATTCAATTATACTTTGATAAAAAAGCCAAGACTGTCATAAATATGCTATCAAAGTATTATTGGATTGCTAAAATAATCAATTTATTAATCTGAAAGTATTATGCTATAAAAATCATTTGAAGTAAGAGGTGAGAACAATAATTAATACGACGACGATGAACAAAATAACACCACCTAAGATAAATTTATTTCTTTTCATTCTCAACATTATCGATTTGATCTTTCTCTCACTGCGACCGAGATCGTGTCTAATATCCTGCACCTTCTTTTTACTTCCTATTAGCTTTGATGTTTGATTAGTTAATTATGAGCCTACATTTTAACTTATTTCCAGATTTTCGTACATTACTTTTACCGATTACCTCAGCCTTTCAGTGGCTTCAGTGCTTTTATCGTAATTGTTGATAACTTATGTGCTGGTTGTACGGTTTCCCATCAGTAAATTTTTGCCAGCCTCTAATTCCCAATTATTCTCTTCATTGAAAGTTTGTCGCTTAAGGAGGTCAAATTTTCTTTTATGCTATCTTAGTCTTGCTGTTTTTGATGCTCGTAAAGGTCCAGGTTGTCCAACAAGTTCAGTCTAAATTAATTTGATTCCTTTTTCGCATTATGTAAGCAAAGCTCGCATGTCCTTCCAATCCTGTTTGCTCTCGAATTTGCCCTCAATTTTGGTTGTGGCCTGCTTGATATTTTCTACTAGATCTTCTTCGTAATTGTCTATGATTTCTGACATTTGATCGATTATAGATAAATAAACTATCGGGATTTCACATTGATTATTTTATAACTAACTAACTTTTCCCAAACTACTAAACCTCAATAGAAAGCATAAGAATATTAATATAATTTATTGAGCAAATGTAAGGTATTTTTCTTCATGAACAATCAATTTTAATTAAATATTTTTAATATATTAAAAGCAGGTTGTGTAATAAATCATAGATTTCATCAAATAAGTTTAACAAAATAGCTATCAAATAAGCAGCTTTGTCTCAATATCAGCACAGTGATTAAATTACAAATCTTTACCAAATTCATCTGAATAATTTTAAGATAATATCACTTTGTATTAAATTTACAGGAAATATGAACTCAGTATTATTCCTGAGTGGTGATAAGTCTATTTTATTGTTCTTGCTCAGATTTTTTAATGTCTGTTACAATGGAAATATAATTAAGTTTTGCTAAAAAGAAAATTGTCTTTGCAGTGGTCATCAGATTTATAAAGGAAAATTGAAAATTAGTATTATTCGCTTAGACTAGACTATTCTGTAGGCTTGGGTAAGTATTTGGAAGTTTTCTAATCGGATAATTATAATTTGAAAATCGTCAAGAAAAGCATGGAATACTTCAAAAAGATGATGTCTATGGTCTGCCTGTTCGACATAGAAACACAATAGAAGCAGGGTGTTAACCTTAAAAGATACATAACAGTACGAAATTAGAATCTCGGCAATCCCGAACATGAGCTCGATGAAACCGCGATCATCAAGGAACTTTGCTCAAACCTCAAGGCCGAGGAAAAAGGTTCCGTTGCAGCTTGGGTGAAACCCGAAAAAAATAAAAAAGTTCTTCTTCTCGATTTGGATAAGACCCTGATTTACTTTAGTCATCCTACCGGCTTGCTTCTGAGACCATTTCTAAACGAATTTTTAAATGAGCTCAAGAACCACTATTCGATATATGTCTTCACTTCAGCGACTAAGGGATACGTGAAAGAGATCTTTGAGCGGGCCAAACTTCAGAAGGCTGAGCTCAGTTGCATTAAAGGATTGCTAATGCGGTAAAACTGTATCAAAATTGAAAAAGAAAATGCCAAAAATGTATACGTGAAAGATTTGAAAATTCTCACTGGCTGCTCACTTTCTGATGTGATAATCGTTGATGACTTGCCAGTTTCATATTGTTTGAACCAATCAAATGCTATGCCCATCTCTGCATTCACAGGCGAGTCCAGTGATAATGAACTAAAAGCAGTAATGAAAAAACTTGTGCATGCAGCTCAATACGAAGATGTTAGAGACTATTTGTCACAGTTTCATTGCACATAGAAAAAGGTGGAGTAAAAAACTGTCACGCATATTAAAGTATAGAAAAAATTTGTCGTCTCAAGAGCATGATATTTATAACACTTTTCGCTACTTTCTAATTTTGTAAGTTACTTTGACTTTATTAGTATCATTTGAGTAAAATGACGACAAATATCTTCTAATAAAGATGAGTTTTCTCACTTCTATAAATTTAAAATAATTAAAGGATTAATTAAAGAGAATATTTTCTTCCAAATAGTGCATAGAAATCATATAATATTCATTACAGAAAGTACCTTAGAGAGAAGAGAGCATGTCTGCGCAAATAAGCAGCTCGGTTGATGGTAAGCATAGTCCAAAGTAACAAATCGAGGCATAACTGCAAGAAATTTGCTAAAATCTCAGTCAAAAATATGACAAAATCGATAACGAGCAGAATATGCCAGTAAAGCCAAACGATAAAATTAAAATTTCATCGATAAAATCAATCACAGACAAGCCAAACTTAGCCAATTAAAAAAAGAAGACTGTAAAAATTTTAGCGTCCTGTCCTCGATAGGATAAATAGAATGATATAAAAAATTAATTGAGTTTCTTCAAGATTAGGTCAAATGAGGAAAGCTCACATCAAGAGTTGTAAAGAGCTCCGTCCTTAAAGAAGATTAGACGAAATTTCAGTACTGATAGTAACTTTGAATAGAAGAAATTATAGGAGTCCGCATCATCGTTAATGAGAAAGGTAAAATTTTAAGAGATTGTTACTGACGACGAGCAAAATGAAGGTGATAAAAAGGTTAAAAATTTTGATGCAAACAAATTTTATGAGAAGCTGAAAATTGATGGACTAGACCAATCCAATAAAAGAGAAGAAGAACAAACTTTTATGAGCTACATATGTTCATTACTGAGACCACAGAAAAGAAAGAGTACAAAAATATAAAAGAGACTAATGAAGCTGGTTGAATTAAAAACTACTGGTACAAAAGAATAAACTAAAATGCTCAAATGTATATACGAAACTCTTCTTTCAGAAAGTATTGAAGGTAATTAACTCTCATAAAGATGGAAAAAGCTTGGATTTGTGACTTTCTAACCTTTGAAACAACTATAAATTTTGGTATTGCTTCAATGGTACAATTTTACCACCGAATATCGAAAGTAAGCATTTCTAATAATGTAGGTAAGCAATTAGGTTGCTAAATTTCTGTGTGGAGATGGACTGCTCCTTATTTAATTTCCATAAATAGGCGACTGAAGTGTACTGTCAGCTGTTGGAGCAAGGACAAATCAAAGCAAATAATTGGAAGGATTACCAGGAGTACTATAACACACTTGTGAATAAATCAATAAATAATATATTCGAAAAGTCTAAATAAAGTGTAGCGAACATGCAGGTAACAATGATATAAATTTTGTATAAGTGCGGTAAAAATGTGAAAAAAATGAAACGCCCATCGAGTCAGAAGGTCGTAAAATAAAAGAATTAAAAATGAGAATGTGCTTTATGTATTTTTAATTTATACCTCTGCTATTTCTATTCTTCTAAATATTACAACAGCCGCTCAAATTTAATTCGTCAATCGTTTATCATATTAAAATGCTACCAAATATGATGGAAGTGCTCAAATATTGAAAATAGTGATGATAATTTGTAGCACAACTTGGTATTAATTTTAATGCATCGATCAGAATAAGTTAGAATAATAGAATTGGCTATATTAGATCAATTAATTAGATGCTTGCTCAGTCTGTACGACCATGTTTGATTTTAATATGGTTTTTTAGTGAGGTTTATGATCCATAGAATCTCTCGCAGTCGTGGAAGGGACACTGAATAGGTAAATTTTTACTTTGAATTATCTGCTTATTTATTTGGCTTTTCTTCTGAGCCTCCTCTTTATCCTTTGCTGCTTGTAATCACCCTCGAGACGGATGACTCTTTTCTCGAGCTCTACGATGCGTTCCTGCAGGTGGCTGATTATGGCGTGCTCATCCAATCCGTTCACATGGATTTAAGGAATTTCGACAGAATCAATCTCAGTAGCTAAACTCAGCAAATGTGTACCTTTGAATGCTGACCCTCGGAATGTGTTCTTACTGGGGTCTTGAACGGACTCCTCTTCGACTCGGTTGTCAACTAGCATAATCACTTTCTTGTTCATTTGCTTTTAATTATTATCTAAAATAATTCTTATGCTTTTTATTGCACCCGAAACCGATATTTCTGTTAATTTATTATTCCAACGTGCCTCTAACTCTCACTCCCGACTTTATTTGGTTGCCTTTTCACTCGAAGATCGCCATCATTTTAAGGCGTGACTTTTTCTTTTATTAGGCTAGTCCACGGCTTGGTTGATGGTGCTCTTTGTTATTCTCAATTGCATTGGGCTTGCAATCTGCTAATAATATTATTTAACGGTTATAGAATTTATCCATAATTTATTTATTAATAAATATTATTATATTACAATGGATGCATCTTTAACATTTTCAGCAATTAAACATTCAAGCCAATAATTATCAGACTAACATTTACCATAAAATTACTCAAATATATTACCGAGTAATTTGTCGAAGATGAGCTTACCCTTTAGCTTTATTTTGATGTTAATTTCCCTTTACAATTAATGATGCTTATATATTGAAAAACTTCTTGTCTTTAAGATTTCATGGTTTGATAGATGTTAAACAGATGCAAGATCACAGAAATCATTTCTCTTTTTTGGCAACTTTTTTACTCTTTCGTTCAATCTTGCCGTACTGTTTCTCGTAAGCCTCCTTATCTTATTCGTACTTTCCCTTGTTTGTCTTGTACTCTGCCTAGAGTCTGGTCTTGGTGGCCTCGTCGACGGTGCCCCACATCTCACTGATGATCTTGGTCAGCTCTGTGATTTTTGCAGTCGGGTTTTTGCTCTTCACATCGTCATAGACCTCCCCCCTGAATAGGAAGAAAGCGGAGAGTGGCTTTTTAGGCGGTGCGGGCTGAATTAAATAAAGTGTACCTTTCCTTCATTATTTTTTTTTCCCATATTATATAGTCTTGAATACAAAGGGCCTTTTACTTTCAAAATAGTGTATTGAATCGCCTATATATAGAGGTAAATTCTATTCAAAAATATGATTGGATGCTTTATTGTGGTTAGGATTTAATTATACATCGTCAATTTTTAAATACCGCTATTCCCATTCATTTTTTATTTTTTTAGGCTTACATGAACTTATAGAATAGACCCATAAAAATATATGTGTTAAAAAATATAAAATCATAATTTTTTAATGCGATTTAATAGAGCATTTTTCTTCTTTGATAAAGATCTTGAACTCTACTTTATTTTTTTCTCTAGATGCAAGTAATTATTTACTAACTCTTTCCCTTATTTTTGATCATTCTTGATCGTATTTTTATTAATTTTTTGTGGCTTAACATAGTATTAATTGAAAACTCCATCAAGATCTTTCTCATGATTTGTTGTCTTCTTATTCTTTTTTGAGGATTTGCTTGCACTTGTTAAACTTCTCATACTTTGAATGCTGTTTTGTGACTTTTATTTGTCTTTCCTTTTGCTTTTGGTATTTAATTTCAAATTAATGGGATTAATATTTGGTTGATTTCGACGAATTTACATTTTCTTCACACTTCCAGATACTTTTTCGGTCCTTCTTTTTTGTTGAGACTTAGCATTTATCCTTGTCTGCTTTCTAAATAATTATCTTTATTTCTAAAACAACTGCAGTGAGTGATTTCTTTTTATCCGGTTGTAGCTTATTGAAATTGAGTTTTGTTTTGTCTGTTATCTCTACTTGCATGCTTAGATTGCCTCTTATAGATTTTGTTAATTTAGCAAATAGCTACTTGGATGTTTTTTTGTTCGTTCTTATCGCTTCTCGTCCTTTAGCTCAGACAATTTAGTGAAATGTCTTTTAACAATTTACCAAGGAGGACAACTTGATGCTGTTGAAGACATTGATGGATTAATGGATTTAAAACTTTTGTATTAGCTACCTGTCGAAATTTGTAGATTTTTTTCATAGAAATTATATATTTCTTGATGTAGAGGAGTGAAATATGGACAAAGCTGACAACAAAAATAAAGTGACCATACAACATACATTTTACACTTGTCCAAAGCTGCTAATTTGTTAAAATCGTCGTCTTTATCTTTGTATTTTGATGAGACAGATTAAAACTGTGACTTCCCGATTAAAAATAAAGCTACAGCGAACTCAATAAGTCCATTTTAAAACATGCGATGCCCTATATGCTTGGATCCTGCTTTTCCATTTTAGCGAGTCATTTCGAAAGGAGAAATTTGTGTGAGATTGGCGACTGTAAATTTTCTTATTTTAGAAGCAGAAATCTCAGTGAAGGGTATTTTCTGCACCTTTAAAGCTGCTTATTTTAGTGTGTCATACACTTACCACTAACTGCTTTTGTTAAACACAGTCTCAAACTATTCTATTTGTGACAGCAAATGTTCAGACATTTTTGTATTAATTAAGGTCAATGCAAGCCCTGATTTACGATAGTCTTTGGTAAATTTACGGAAAAATTAGAAGATGCGATTAATTGGGATGCTTGCGGCTTCAAGCATGTGAAGTTCGAGTGCTAAAACCAAGAAATTAATGTAATATTTGGCAAGTGTAAGTTATATACTGAACTGCGAAACTCTTGTCTAAAAATCGCACTGCTCTTCGTGCTTTGGCATTTTGATGTTCATATTATGTAGTAATATACGTAAATATTCTAAAGATTTACTGAAATTAGTAAGTTTCTGATAGGCCCCTGATAAATTATGTAAAATAGCATTCCATGTACTGTCATCCAAGTTTTCTTTAATAAGTGTATTACTTTGTATTTATTTATGACAATTTTATAACATTTCAACAGCCTGCTTTACTAACCCCGATTTGATCCAGACACAGCTCTGATTATTGACCTGAACGTATTTCCGTGATGAATGTTCTAATTTATATCGTAAATACGATCACCAAACTATACTGCACTTGTTCTTGC
>APMI01011230.1_pt1 | contig 29135 bp, 20 predicted proteins | sample 667938 | NCBI WGS metagenome assembly APMI01 (sample SAMN01084076, study PRJNA167559) | wastewater metagenome | biome: Wastewater | place: Denmark: Ejby Moelle, Odense | collected 2011-11-28
GCTGCTGCAGCTCCACCTTTTAGTACAGTTACATTTTCAATATCATCAGGATTAATATCAACCGCTCTATTAGAATCATCTACCCCACCAATATTAGTTCCTGAGCCTGCATTATTATTGTAAGAATTATCAATAATCTGTCCATCCAATACAATTAATGGTTGGCTAGATAATAAGATTGACTTTTGACCTCTAATGACAATTCTACTTGAAGCTCCAGGTGTTCCCGCTGTACCTGTAACTTGTACACCAGCCACTTTTCCTGCTAGCCCTTGAATGATATTAGATTCTCCTGACTTCTGAATATCATTTCCTCCAACTTGAGAAACAGAATACCCAATTGCCTTTTTTTCTCTCTTAATACCTAAGGCTGTTACCACAACACCTTCGATATCCTTAGTTTTAGTAGTGTCTACTTTACTTTTTTGTGCATAAGATACAGTAAAAGAAGCAGTAAGAACAACAGCTAAAACGCTTTTTGTTAGTTTCTTCATATCAAATTAAATTTTTCAATGGTCAAATATGCAAAACTTTATTAAATTAAACAATAGTTTAGTTAAAAAAATGTTAAAAACAATATAATTTCGAAATTTTGCTTAATTTATGTTAAAAAACAATTTTTCTATGTGATTTTTGTCATAATCCTCCCTTCTAATTATTAATTTTCAAATGCAAAAAACAGCTCTATTTATAAATTTTTGATTTTTTTCATCCTAAAATCGATTTTAAAGGAGGTATATTTGAAATAATTAATGTTTTTTGAGAGTAAATGTTAATTTTAAGACACCATCATCGGTTTTTCTAATTTATATAAAATTCATCTTATCATAAAAAATTATATTTTTGCAATAAAATACCCTTCTTCAGACTAAAAAAATTACTTTAACTGAAAATTAACTTTGAATAATTATATTAAATATTATTAACGAATGTCATTATTAAATTCTTGGTCTAATCAATACATAGAAGCTGGCTGCGATGAAGTAGGAAGAGGCTGTTTATGTGGCCCTGTGGTTGCAGCTGCTGTAATTATTGATAAGAAATTTAATCATAATTTAATTAATGACTCTAAGCAATTAAATTTTAAAACCAGAATAGAACTTGATTCTTATATTAAAGAAAATGTTCTAGATTTCGCCATCGCAGAATTGTCTCCAGAATTTATTGACCAACATAACATTTTGAATGCTAGCATACACGCTATGCATAATGCGCTAGACCAATTAAAATTAAAACCAGAACTTATTTTAGTAGATGGTAATAAATTTCACCCTTATAACTATATCCCTCATCAATGTATTATAAAAGGTGATACTAAATTTTTATCTATTGCGGCTGCTTCAATCTTAGCAAAAAATTATAGAGACCAACTAATGATTGAACTTCACGAAGAATTCCCAGAATATGGCTGGAATAAAAATATGGGCTACGCTACCAAAACTCACAGAGAAGCATTAAAAAAATTCGGGCCTACTAAATACCACAGAAAATCTTTCAGATTGGTGTATGATTGATGGTTTTTGGTTGATGGTCTGAGTGCAGAAGAAAATTTTGCAGACGAAGTTTAAGAAAATCCTATTGACCTATAATTTCAACCTTTGATTAATAGATTTTGTTTCAAAAAAACAACTTAAACACAGAATCTCTGTGGTTATTTTTAAGAGGGATAAGTCAAAAATTCTAAAAACTATCAACTAAAAACCATCAACCAACTTATTTTTTCCTCTGTTGCTCTTGCGCTTTTTGTTGTTCCTGAGCTTTTTCCATCATTTCGCGCATGCGTTTCTGGAATTTTCCTTCGGGTTTTGGGCCTTTTGCTTTGTTCTCTTGAATCATTGCGTGAATTTTTTTCTCATCTAAAATCCAATTTTTAATGGCTAAAATAATCAAAATATTAAGTGCATTAGACACAAAATAGTACCAAGAAAGACCAGATGGAGCAGTATTTAAGAAGAAAAAGAATGTAATTGGGAAAATATACATCATTACCTTCATATTTGGCATCCCTTCTTGCTGAGGTTGTTGCATATTACCAGAAGTCATTATGGTATATATTAAAACCACAATAGTACAAGCTACGGCAAAAATACTGATATGCTCTCCTATCAAAGGAATATTAAATGGCAATTTGATTAAATCATCATAAGCTGTAAGGTCTTTTACAAACCAAAAACTTTTACCTCTAAGGTCTATCATATTCGGGAAGAAACGGAATAAAGCATAGAAAATAGGAATCTGAACCAATGCTGGTAAACAACCTGCCATCTGATTAATCCCTGCTTTTCGGTAGATTTCCATGGTAGCTTGTTGTTTTTTAAGAGGATCAGCATTTTTAAATTTTTCATTAGCTTCCTCTATTTCTGGTTTTACAACCTTCATCATGGCACTCAATTTGTGCTGCTTATACATTACTGGTGACAGAACCAATTTGGTAACGATTGTCATTAAGAAAATAACCCAACCTGCTGCTACTCCCCAATCTGTAAGCCAATTATACACAGGTACAAAGAACCATCTGTTTAGAGTTCCGATAAAACTCCAGCCAAGTGGTAAAATGGTATCAAACTCTTTTCCTTCATAAGATTTAAGAAGTGGCAAATCTAGCGGCATAAAATACCATTTAAAATTTTGATTTAATTCATTCCCAGAAAGTTTTATCTGCCCATCAAAATTAAATTTCTTTAGAATTTCGCCTTCTTTTATAGATTCTTGAGTTCCTTTAGTATTAACAAAACCATTAGATGTTTCTATTAACGAAGTAAAAAACTGTTGTTTTACGCCAATCCAGTTGAGTGTTTCTTTTGGCTCTTCAAAACCATTGGTATCATAATCTGCATCTTTATAATTATTAAAAGCATAATTAAATTCAGAATGAGTTTGTTCTTGCGAACGCCCTTTCTCCATTCCTCTTACAGAATAATTCCAGTTAAAATCTGCTTTCTCGTCTGTCACAATAGTAGAAAGGCCTTGAGTTTTAACATTAAAATCGATGGTATATTTATCTAATAAGGTGTAAACAAACTGAATGGTTGCACCAGAAATTTGAGACGTCATTGTTACAGAATTTCCAGAAACACTTGGGGTAAAGATTAAATCTTTGGTATTAAATACTTTCCCTGTTTTATCTTTAAACTGAAATCCGTAGCTAGAATTATTTTTATTGATTAAATAAAGTGGTAAATCATGCTTGTCTGATTTTTTATCGTATGCAAAATATTGATTCAATTTCGCCGAAGAAATCTGACCACCTAAAGACGAAAACTCCACGGTAAGCAGGTCATTTTTAAGCGTCACATTTTTAATATCTGTTGCATTTACAGGATTTCCAATATTAGCTGCAATGGCAGGTTTTGTAGGTGTAGCTTTTTGTTCAGTTTTAGCTTTTTGTTCGGCAATTTTAGCTTCATCTGCTTGTTTACCTTGATAGTAATACATAAAAGCCATCATAATTGCAGAAAGCACAAAAAGGCTAATCATCTGCCTTTTATCTAATCCGTTGTTTTGTTGCATCATAATTGATTTGAAATTTGAAATTTGAGATTAAAACTCTCAAATAGTATTCCTAATTATTTTAGCTGACAAAAATAGGAAATTTTTGCCAGATTGTCATTCATTTCATTTTATAAAAATTAGAGACGTGATAAATCACGTCTCTACAAATTTCTACTCAATTTTATTTTTTATTTGCCGCTTTTATCAATGCTATAAACAAAGGATGTGGAGTTGCAACTGTACTTTTGTATTCTGGGTGATACTGTACTCCTACATAAAAAGGATGATTTTTGAGCTCTACCGTTTCTACCAATTTGGTATCTGGGTTTACACCTGAAGCTTGTAATCCATTATTTTCAAAATCTTCTAAAAACTCACTATTAAATTCATAACGATGTCTATGTCTCTCAGTAATATTTTTTGCTCCGTAGATTTCAAAAAGTTGGGTATTAGATTTTAATTGGCATTTCCAAGCTCCTAATCTCATGGTTCCTCCTTTTTCTACTACATTTTTTTGTTCTTCCATCAGAGAAATTACAGGATGTTTGGTAGTTAAATCAAATTCAGAAGAATTAGCATCTCTATATCCTAAAACATTTCTAGCAAACTCTATGGTCATAATCTGCATACCGAGACAAATTCCCAAAAGCGGAATTTTATTTTCTCTCGCAAATTGGGCTGCTAAGATTTTACCTTCGATACCTCTATCTCCGAAACCTGGCGCTATCAGCATTCCGTCTATTCCTTGGAAACTCTCCGCCAAATTAGACTCCGTAAGTTCACCACTGTAAATCCATCTTAGTTTCACTTCGGTTTCTTGTGCTGCACCTGCATGTATAAAAGCTTCGGCAATGGATTTATAAGAATCTTGTAGAGAAACGTATTTTCCTACCAAAGCGATTTCTATTTTTTTCTTAGGATTTTTATATTTCTTAAGGAAACTTTTCCAATCTTTTAAATCTGAATCATGGCTGGTTGGCAATGCCAATTCTTTGAGAACCACCTCATCAAATTTTTGTTTTTGTAGTTCTAAAGGAACCTGATAGATGGTTTCCACATCCATACTTTCTATCACATTATCAAAAGGTACATTACAGAATTGCGCCAATTTAGATTTTACCTCTTTCGGTATTTTATGTTCTGATCTACAAACCAGTACATCTGCCATAATACCAGATTCCATTAACATTCTTACAGAATGCTGAGATGGTTTGGTTTTCAATTCTCCGCTTGCCGCTAAATAAGGTAAAAGCGTAAGATGAATGACCATAGAATTATTCTCGCCCAACTCCCATTTTAGCTGACGTACACTTTCTATGTAAGGTAATGATTCTATATCACCTACCGTACCACCAATTTCTGTGATAATGATGTCATAATCTTGTTTTGCTAAGATTTTGATTCTGCGCTTAATTTCATTGGTAATATGTGGAATTACCTGCACGGTTTTTCCCAAAAAATCGCCTTTGCGTTCTTTTTCTATTACGGTTTGATAAATTCTACCCGTAGTTACATTGTTATTCTGAGAAGTAGGAGAATCTAGAAATCTTTCGTAGTGCCCTAAGTCTAGATCTGTTTCTGCACCATCTTCTGTTACGTAGCACTCTCCGTGTTCATAAGGATTAAGTGTACCAGGATCTATATTAATATAAGGATCTAGTTTTTGGATGGTTACTTTGAAGCCTCGTGATTTTAGGAGAAGGCCAAGTGATGAAGAGACAATGCCTTTCCCCAAAGATGAAGTAACACCTCCTGTTACAAAGATGTACTTGGTATTCTTTTTACTCATTAGATTTAGGTTTGTGCAAAGTTAGGGGATTTTAGATAAAGTCCCAAAAAAGATTTTTTTACAAGTAAATGGATATATTCACAAAATTTACAAAAATTTTAATTTTAATACAATTAAAATCAATAACATATAAAAATATTTATTACATTTGCAACAAACACATAACAATGATGACTAGAATTATATTTAGCATACTTCTGTATGCTTTGTTTCCATTATCTATATATGGACAGACAGTTACTTTAATTAATCCAATTGGCGATGGTGGCTTTGAGACGGGAACTACTTTTGCTACTAATGGATGGAGTGAAGCACAACCAGGCAATACTAGGCAATGGCGTGTAGGAACTGTAGCAGGTGCTCAAAATGGAAATAATTCCGCATATGTTGGTAATGCTGGAAACTATAACGGGACTAATTCCAATTCTGTGCAACATTTTTACAGAGATGTAAATATCCCTAGTGGCGCAACAAGCATTGTTCTTAGTTTCTACCTTAAAATGCCAACTGTAGATTATGATTATATTACAGGAACACCATATTTTTATGATTATTTGAAAGTATATACTACGTCAACAGCTAATACTCCTATAAGTGGAACAGTTCCTTCATCAGGCTATACCCAAATTTTTGGCTATGAAAAACCTGCTCTTGCAAGTTTTACACAACAGACAGTAACTTTGCCAAATTCTTTAGCAGGTACTACCGTTCGTTTAGTTTTTACATTTAATAGTGATGGCGTTACACCACACGCTAATCCTGCAATTGACAATATTTCATTAACTTATACTCCTGCCAATGACACTGGAATTACTAACGTTGCAACTCCAACTTGTTTAGGAACTCAAAATGTGGTGGGTACAATTAAAAATTTTGGAACTTCTAATTTAACCAGCGCCACAATTAATTGGTCTGTAAATGGCACTTCGCAAACACCAATCAATTGGACAGGAAATCTAGCAACTAGCGCTACTACGAATGTTACGTTAGGAACTTATAACTTTTCTTCTGGAACAAATTATACCATTACAGCGGCAGCTTCTCAACCTAATGGTGTCACTGACAATGATTCTACCAACAACAGTTACAGTACTACCAGTTTCCAAACCAACAATGGATCAACTGATGTTGACATTACCAATTCTAATTCTGCGATTTGTAAAAATACCGTTCAAACCTTAACTGCAACTGGTGGAGTTATTAATAATTATGTGATTTTTAGTGAAAATTTCAATTCAGGAATTGGCACTTTTACTGAGACAAACACTTCAACAGGAGGCACACCAGCTAATGCAAAATGGACCAATAGACCGAATGGTTACCAATACACCTATCCTTTATATCCTACAACTACTTTTACATCAAATGATTCATCACCTTTTATGCTATCAAATAGTGCCAGTCAAGGCTCTGGTACCACAGCTACAACACTTGTATCACCTTCCTTTAGTCTAATAGGGGTTACCAATCCAAAGTTAAATTTTTATCAATTTTTTAAAAATTGGGACGGTACAGATTTTGGAAGAGTAGAAATTTCTGTAAACGGTGGTGCATATGTAACTTTAGCAACCTACGGAAGTTCTAGTGATGTAGGAGCAGAATCTGCTTTTGCATTTACAAATATAGATTTATCTTCATATACAGGTCAATCTAATTTAAGAATTAGATTCAGATATGATGCAGTTTTTTCTTGGTTTTGGGCAATAGACAATGTTTCTGTTACTGCCAATAAACAAGAAATTACTTGGTCTGCATCACCTTCTTCCCCAAATACAATATTTACAGATTTAGCATGTACTACTCCATACGTTTCAGGAGCATTTGCTACAACAGTCTATGTAAAGCCAAATGCAACTACAACATATACTGCTAGTTCTTCTTATGGTTCTTGTTCTAAATCTGATATTGTAACATATTCTATAGAAACGGCTGTTTGGAATGGTTCTAGCTGGTCGCCTGCACAATCTAGTAATAGATCAATAGAATTCCAAGGAAATTATACTTCTTCTGGAAACCTAAGCGCCTGTAGTTGCACAGTAACTTCTGGAAACGTAAATATTTCGTCTGGAAATAGCATGACTCTGGTTGACGAAATCACTGTAAACGGTGGTACAATTACTTTTGAAAGTAATTCAAACTTACTACAAACAAATAGTGCAGCTAGCAATACTGGCAATATCATAGTGAAACGAAAAGCTAAACTAAAACGCTTAGAATACAACTATTGGAGTTCACCAGTAGCGACACAACAATTGAAAACCTTTTCTCCTAATACCATATCTAATAGATTTTACACTTATAATGAATCCACTGATTATTTCGCAAATGAAGATTGGAACAACAACTTCGCAGTTGCAAAAGGATATGCTATAAGAGCTCCTAATGATTACACTACTTATCATACAGATGATTGGGCATTCACTGGTACGCCAAATAATGGCACTAAAACCATTGCCATTACAAAAAACGGAAATGGATATAATTTAGTAGGAAATCCCTACCCTTCAAACATAAGTTTTAGTGCTTTCCATAGCGCAAATAGCACCATCATAAATCCTATTGCTTATTTTTGGACTAATGCCAATATAAACCCTCTTATACAAGGAACATCTTATAGTTCAAATAATTACGCAACAAGAAACCTAACGGGAGGTACTCCAGCTTCAGGATCAAGCGTTACACCTACAGACGAAATTGTAGTAGGACAAGGATTTATTGTTCAAAAAATAAACTCTGGCTCATCTTCTCTTACATTTAATAATAACATGAGAAGAACAACTACTGGTAATTTCTTTAATCTAAGAACTGCTTCTTCTAAAGAAGAGAGTCCAAAATATTGGTTAAAACTTACTACTCCCGTACAAAATTTTAACACGTTATTAGTTGGATATGTAAATGGAGCTACCAATGGTATAGACCTAGGGTATGATGCCGAACCAATATCTGAAGCATCTGATTTATTCTACTCTATTGAAAACAATAAAAACCTCATTATACAAGGTAGAGATGGTAATTTCAGTGTAAATGATATCGTTCCATTGGGTGCTAATTTCTTTGAAGCGGGCAACTATGAAATTTCAATTTCACAAGTGGAAGGAATCTTTAATGGAAGCCAAAATATTTACCTGAAAGATAAAGAGCTTAATACGATTGTAAACTTATCTGAAGGATCATATAAGTTTACTGCTAATGCTGGAAAAAATACTAATCGTTTTGAGGTTATTTACAAACCTGATTCTACTTTGGGAATAGATAATAGTTCTAAGAATCAAGAAACTTTAATCTACGAGAGCAACGGAAATATCTTTATAGAAAACAAAGTAAATAAAATTACCGAAATTCAGATTTTTGATGCAGGTGGTAGGTTACTGAACAGCTCTAAACCTAATGACAACAAATTCAGCATAGAAAAATCTAAGTTTGATAAAGGTTTACTAATTTTTAAAATTAATCTAAAAAACAAAACAATTACTAAAAAATTCTTACTAAAATAATTAAATCCCCGAAAATTATTTTCGGGGATTTTTTTGGGTGAAGATAACAAAACTCTGCTTCTTAGCCCCGATTGACTCCTAAAATCGCCGAGTCACTGCGTTAGGTTTGCAGCGGCATCCTTTTTATATGGTAACTTAGCTTGCTGAAGTTATCAGCGAAAAGCGAGAAGACGAGTAAAAAGAAGCTGATAGATTTTGCTTCAAATTTTTGTAAATTGCAAATTCATTTATCAATCATCATTTTTAAGAAAAGTGGCAAAAATAAAAACAGCATATTACTGCCAAAACTGTGGCTCTCAGTATTCTCAATGGCACGGACAATGCAAAAACTGCGGAGAATGGAACACGCTGGTAGAGGAAATAGTGGAAAAAAAATCCTCGCACTATGATATTATAGGAAGCGGAAAACAAAAAATTATCAATATTACCGAGGTGGAAACTGGTAAAGAACAGCGTCTAAAAACGATAAGCGAAGAACTTAATCGTGTTTTGGGTGGTGGTATTGTTCTCGGCTCTGTCATTTTGATTGGTGGCGAACCTGGTATTGGGAAATCTACACTTTTGCTACAACTCGCCTTAAAAATGAAGAAAAAAATTCTCTATGTTTCTGGCGAAGAAAGTGCCTCTCAAATTAAAATGCGCGCAGACAGATTAACGGATGTGCAAAACCCGAATTGTTTTCTCTATACCGAAACTTCGGTAGAAAAAATCTTGAAAGAAGCGAAAAATCTACAACCAGATGTAATGATTGTAGATTCTATACAGACGCTTCAATCTCAGTTGATTGAAAGCTCACCAGGAACGATTTCTCAGATTAGAGAATGTTCTAATGAATTGATAAAATTTGCCAAAGAAAATAACATACCTATTATTTTAGTGGGGCATATTACCAAAGACGGACAAATTGCTGGCCCAAAAGTTCTAGAACACATGGTAGATGTAGTACTAAATTTTGATGGAGACAGAAATCACCTTTTCCGATTGCTGAGAGCGCAGAAAAACCGTTTCGGTTCTACCCAAGAAATTGGCATTTACGAAATGGTAACCCAAGGCCTGAAAGAAATAAAAAATCCTTCGGAAATCCTGATTACCAAAAAATTTGAGGAGCTTTCTGGCAATGCTGTTGCCGTTACTTTAGAAGGAAACAGACCTATGTTGCTAGAAATTCAGGCATTGGTTTCTAGTGCAGTTTATGGAACTCCACAGCGTAGTTCTACTGGTTTTGATTCCAAAAGACTGAATATGTTACTTGCCGTTCTAGAAAAGCGTGCAGGATTTATGCTCGGTGCAAAAGACGTTTTCCTGAACATCACTGGCGGAATAAAAACAGATGATCCCGCATTAGATTTGGCAGTAATTGCCGCTATCCTAAGCAGTAATGAAGATTTAGCCATTTCGGAGAAATATTGTTTTGCAGGAGAAATAGGTTTGAGCGGAGAAATAAGACCTGTTCCACAAATAGAACAGCGCATCTCTGAAGCCGAAAAACTAGGTTATGATAAAATTTTTATCTCTAAACAAAGTAAAATTTCTAAAAAAAATTATGGAATAGCCATAGAAGGCGTAAATAAAATAGAAGAATTCCACGAAAAGATTTTTTAGCAAAAAACATTTTACCAATTGTAATTTTTTCTTAACTTTAAACAAACATTTAAGATTTTTTTCTTTAATCCGAAAGTTATGAATTACCTTGCCCATACTTTTCTTTCTTATTCTGACGAACAAATTGTAGGAAACATTATTGGTGATTTTATCAAAAATAAAAATAGATATAATTATCCCGAAGGAATACAGCAAGGCATTACACTACACCGTGCTATAGATGCTTTTACAGACGTACACCCTAAATTTTTGGAAGCCAAAAAAGTTTTTCAACCGATTGTAAGATTATACTCTGGTGCTTTTGTAGATGTAACTTTTGATTATTTTTTGGCACATGATACGTCCATAAAATCTGAAAAAGAATGGCGAGATTTCTCCAGTTATGTTTATGAAGTGCTAAACAAATATGAAGAAATTTTACCCGAAACCTTCAGAAAAATTCTTCCTAGAATGGAAAAAGACAATTGGCTCTACAATTACCGTTTTGATTGGGGTATGGAATATAGTATTACCAATGTGCTCAACAAGGCTAAATATCTAGATAATACCATTCCTGTTTATGGATTTTTTCAGTACAATAAGGATTTTTTGAGAAAATGCTATGAAGAATTTTTTCCAGAATTGAAAAATTTTTGTGAGAAATTCAATGAGAATTTTTAAAATTTAAAAAAGCTGATAGAGGTATCTATCCGGATAATTCAGTTTGCTACTTTTCCTGTTTCCGTTTACCACAATATGTACAATATTCATTTGGTCATCATACAAATTATATAGTAAACTCACCGCTGTCTCTATCTTTTTGGGAGCTTCAGCAACCTCAGACTCTAAATAGATATTTACCGCTTCTTTATCTTCTTCGTATCCTAAAAAATTAATTTTTAAAAATTTGTTGTTATTTTTTAATTTAAAATTTTCAGAAAAATAATTTTCTAAAGCTTTATTAATGGCTTCTTTACTTTTTTCCTCTCCAAAATGTAAGGTCTGATTATACTTTTTATTGAGTCCATTTTCTAAATCATCTAAGAAAAGTCTGGCAGAAATTTCAAAGGTTTTGGTTTTTGAATTATAGTTAATTTCTACAGAACCAACGTGGTACGGATGCACATCTCTTGCCGAAAGCATAAGAGAAAGCAACATCCCAAATAATAAAAATAACTTCTTCATATATAAAACATTTCAATTTTCGTTCCGAAATTAATCATTATTTTCGTAACTTATTTAAAAAACAATGACGGATTTTCTATTTTATCTGCAATTAGGTTGGGAACATATCATTTCCCTAGACGCTATAGACCACCAATTGTTCATTTTGGCATTGGTTGCTATTTTCAGTTACAAAGATTTGAAAAAAGTTCTCATTCTAGTTACCGCTTTTACGATTGGACATTCCGTAACACTTGCACTAAGTGCGTTTGATATCATCAGATTTCCTAGCAATTGGATAGAATTTCTTATTCCTTGCACCATTGTTTTCACGGCTTTAGACAATCTTATTTTTTCTAAAAATGTAGAAAAATTAATAAAATTCAATTATTTTTTGGCTCTATTTTTTGGGTTAATCCACGGAATGGGCTTTGCCAACTCTGTAAGAATGATGCTGGCACAAGAGCAGCACATTACCATCCCACTATTTGGGTTTAATGTAGGGCTAGAAATAGGTCAAATTGCAGTAGTAATTATTGTTTTAAGTATTTTTTATTTACTTTCTAACTTTTTAAAATTGCAGAAAAAACATTGGATATTCTTGGTCTCAGCTCCTATTTTAGTTTTTTCTCTTAAAATGGCGATTGAAAGAATTCCGTCTTAGTTTTATTAAAATCCCTCTTTTTCATTTAAACCCCATTATTTTTGAACAAGTGTTTAAAAAAATCAAATTTTTATGTAACAAATCTCTATATTTGTTGACATATCTGAAAAAATTAATTTGATAATGAAAAGGAGTTTAAACATCTTTGTGTTTTTATGCTCTATGGTGAGCATTTCCGCTCAAAACATTCAGAACAATCCTGGCAGCAATCACGGGAATAGGTTCGAACAATTGGGCACCATATTACCAACCCCAAATAATTACAGAACTGCATCTGGCGCACCTGGTCACGAATATTGGCAACAGCGTGCAGATTATGACATTTCTGCTTATTTAGACGAAGACAAGTTAAACCTAAAAGGTTCTGAAACCATTACTTACTACAACAATTCACCTGATGAATTAGAGTATCTTTGGATTCAATTAGATGAAAACCAGCAATCTTCTGTAAAAAATGCAGGGTATGATAGCAGTTCTATGTTACCAAAACAAACATCTAACACTAGACTTACTGCTACGGAATTGCCTGCAAAAGACAACGGTTTTGGGGTAAATTTAGAAAAAGTAACAGATGCAGATGGTAAACCACTTTCTTATATAGTGAATAAAACTATGATGAGAATAGATTTACCTAAAAAACTCAAAAAAGGGGAAACTTTCAAATTTAAAATAGACTGGAATTATAATATTTCTGACCGTATGAAAATGGGAGGAAGAGGTGGTTATGAATTCTTCCCAGAAGATGGGAACTATCTTTTTACCATGACACAATGGTATCCTAGACTTTGTGTGTACTCAGATTTCCAAGGATGGCAAAACCACCAATTTACAGGAAGAGGAGAATTCGCCCTTACTTTTGGTAATTTCAAAGTAAAAATGAATGTTCCTGCAGACCATACCATTGCTTCTACAGGTGTTGGTAAAAATTTCTCAGAAGTGCTTACTCCAGAACAATTAGCAAGATGGCAAAAAGCTCAAAATGCTACAGAGCCAGTAGAAATAGTAACATTAGATGAAGCTAAAAAAGCAGAAAAATCTAAATCTAAAAATAGAAAAACTTGGGTCTTCGAAGCAGAAAATGTAAGAGATTTCGCTTGGACTTCCTCTAGAAAATTTATTTGGGATGCTATGCCTCAGGTAATTGCTGAAAACAACAACAAAGTAATGTGTATGAGCCTTTATCCTAAAGAAGCTTACGGATTATACAGAAAATATTCTACAAAAGCGGTAGCTCATACCATCAAAACATATTCAGATTTTACTATTCCTTATCCTTATCCTGTAGCACAATCTATAGAAGCTTCAAACGGAATGGAATATCCTATGATTTGTTTCAATTATGGTAGAACAGAAAAAGATGGCACTTATTCTGAAGGAATTAAAAACGGAATGCTTGGGGTAATCATTCACGAAGTTGGTCACAATTTCTTCCCTATGATTATTAATTCAGACGAAAGACAATGGTCTTGGATGGACGAAGGTCTCAATACTTTTGTGGAATACCTTACTGAAGAACTTTGGGACAATAAATTCCCTTCAAAAAGAGGTCCTGCACATACCATTGTAGATTATATGAAACTTCCAAAAGACCAATTAGAACCTATTATGTCTAATTCTGAAAACATCATTCAGTTTGGACCTAATGCTTATTCTAAGCCTGCAACTGGTCTTAATATTTTGAGAGAAACCATTATGGGAAGAGAGCTTTTCGACAAAGCTTTTAAAACTTATGCTAAAAGATGGGCATTTAAACATCCTGAACCAGCAGATTTATTCCGAACAATGGAAGATGCAAGTGGTGAAGACTTAGATTGGTTCTGGAGAGGTTGGTTCTACAGCACAGATCCTGTAGATATTGCAATTGATAAAGTAACTGTTGCTACTCCTGATTTTGATGGTAAGGCAAACGCAAGAGAATTCAAATACAAAGTAGAAAAACCTGCTGTTAATGATTTTGAAGATATTTCTAAAATTAGAAACAGAGAAGATAAAAAAATCACTTTTTATACAGACAAAGACACTTCTACCCAAGATTTCTACTGGAGATATGATAGAGGTCTAGAAAATGTAGATACTACCAAAGAATACACCATCAAAGGTGAAGCAGCAGAAAATTTGACTGAAAAAGAAAGAGCTAACCTGAAAAATTTAACGGGTTATCAAATAGACTTCAGCAACAAAGGCGGTTTAGTAATGCCTCTTATTCTAGAATTTACCTTCGAAGATGGTTCTAAGTTAAACGATAAGATCTCTGCTCAAATCTGGAGAAAAAATGAAAAAACAGTATCTAAAACGTATTTTTTTGATAAAAAATTAAAATCTATCCAATTAGACCCAATGAAAGAAACGGCTGATATTGATACTTCTAACAATTTCTGGGGAACCTTCTCAGAACCTACCAAATTCCAAGTATTCAAAGACAGACAACAACAGCGTGCCAGAGGTGCTGCCGCTGGAATGGTAAACCCAATGCAAGCTGCAGGAAAGAAAAATTAATACCAAAATAATTGATTAAATAATACGCCACTCAAAGTTTTTTGAGTGGTTTTTTTCTGCCAAAATTTCACACCAACTGTCAGAATTCTGCCAAATTAACTTTCAATTTTCAATTTTCAATTTTCAATTGCTATTGGCACAGATTTAGAGAAAATAGAAACAGAATAACTTTAAAAAATAATTATACATATGTCAGTAAATTTTAAACCATTATCAGACAGAGTTTTAGTAGAACCTGTACAAGCAGAAACTAAAACAGCATCTGGAATCATTATTCCTGATACCGCAAAAGAAAAACCACAAGAAGGAACTGTAGTTGCTATAGGCAACGGAAAACCAGACGAACCAATGACAGTAAAAGTTGGTGACAGAGTTCTTTACGGAAAATATGCTGGTTCTGAATTAAAACTAGACGGTAAAGATTATTTAATTGTAAGAGAAGGTGATTTATTAGGGATTATTGGATAATTTACCTGTACATTGTACAAAGTAAAATGTACAATGTATTTATAAAATTTTTATAAAAATAACTCTGTACTTTGTACATTTTACATAGTACATTAATACAATCAAAAAATTATGGCAAAAGAAATAAAATTCGATATTGAATCAAGAGACGCCCTAAAAAGAGGTGTTGATGCATTAGCAAATGCAGTAAAAGTAACTTTAGGTCCTAAAGGTAGAAATGTAGTAATCGAAAAAGCTTTCGGTGCTCCTCACGTAACTAAAGACGGTGTGTCTGTAGCAAAAGAAATTGAGCTAGAAGACAAAGTAGAAAATATGGGTGCCCAAATGGTAAAAGAAGTAGCTTCTAAAACCAATGACATTGCAGGTGATGGTACTACTACCGCTACAGTTTTAGCTCAGGCTATCGTAAGAGAAGGTCTTAAAAACGTAGCAGCTGGCGCTAATCCTATGGATTTAAAAAGAGGTATCGACAAAGCGGTAACTGCTGTTGTTGAAAATCTTAAATCTCAATCTCAATCTGTAGGTGATTCTGCAGAAAAAGTAAAACAAGTAGCTTCTGTTTCAGCTAATAACGACGAAACTATCGGTTCATTAATCGCTGAAGCTTTTTCTAAAGTAGGAAAAGAAGGTGTAATTACTGTAGAAGAAGCAAAAGGCATTGATACTACGGTAGATGTGGTAGAAGGTATGCAATTCGACAGAGGTTACCAATCTCCATATTTCGTAACGAATGCAGAGAAAATGGTGGCTGAATTGGATAATCCTTACATTCTTTTGGTAGAGAAAAAAATCTCTTCAATGAAAGAATTATTGCCAGTTTTAGAACCAGTTGCTCAACAAGGAAAATCTCTTTTAATTATTTCTGAAGAAGTAGAAGGCGAAGCTTTAGCAACTTTAGTAGTAAACAAATTAAGAGGTTCTCTTAAAATTGCTGCGGTAAAAGCTCCAGGTTTTGGAGACAGAAGAAAAGCAATGTTAGAAGACATCGCTATCTTAACTGGTGGACAAGTTGTTTCTGAAGAAAGAGGTTTCAATATGGACAATGTTACAATTGAAATGTTAGGTAGAGCAGAAAAAGTTTCTATTGACAAAGACAATACTACCATCGTAAATGGAGCTGGAAACGAAGCTGAAATCAAAGGTAGAGTAAACCAAATCAAAGCTCAAATGGAATCTACTACTTCTGATTATGATAAAGAAAAACTTCAAGAAAGATTAGCTAAATTAGCTGGAGGTGTTGCTGTATTGTATGTAGGTGCTGCTTCTGAAGTAGAAATGAAAGAGAAAAAAGACAGAGTAGATGATGCGCTTCACGCAACCAGAGCTGCTGTAGAAGAAGGAATTGTAGCAGGTGGTGGTGTTGCTTTAGTAAGAGCAATTGCTGCACTAGAAAACCTTTCTGGAGCTAATCAAGATGAATCTACTGGTATTAAAATTGTAAAAAGAGCAATCGAAGAACCATTAAGACAAATCGTAGCCAATGCAGGTGGTGAAGGTTCTGTAATCGTTGCTAAAGTAGCAGAAGGAAGCGGAGATTTCGGATATAATGCCAAAACTGATGAATATGTAAATATGCTAGAAGCTGGTATTATAGACCCAACTAAAGTAACCAGAGTTGCCTTAGAAAACGCTGCTTCTGTTTCTGGAATGTTATTAACTACAGAATGTGTAATAACAGAAGTACCAAAACCAGAAAGTGCAATGCCACCAATGGGAGGAGGAATGCCAGGAATGATGTAGAAAAGTTGGAAGTTGGAAGTCAGAAGACCGAAGATGGAAGATCGAACATTTGAAAGGTCGTCATTGCGAGGAGCGAGCGTAGCGAGCGACGAAGCAATCCGTTTATAAATATTAAATCCGTTCAATTTTTTTGGACGGATTTTTTATTTCTTCATACATTTCAATCTATCAAATACATCAATTGGTTCTGTTTTTTGCCAATACTGAAAATCTAAAACGTAATCTCCATAATCAGAGAATTCACTTTTCATGTCAATCATTCCAATCTCTTCGCCAATTTTAATTTCATCATCTTTTTTTAAATTGGATGAATTCAAATTAGAATAAACATAAAACTCATTATCCCCTCTTCTAACAAGAACAGTGATTAATTTATCTATCGTTAGAATTTTTTGTATCTTTCCTTCTGTGACAGAAATAACTGAAATTGGTTTTTCAGAATGAACATCTGTTGATTTGCTTGGATTGGAACCTTTATAAATATTCCAACAATCTCTTTTGGTTCTAAAATCATAAGATTCATTATAATAAATCACCCCATTTTCCACAGGACAATCTATTTCTTGAGAAAAAGAAAATTGTGAGAAAAGTAAAAAGAAAGATATTAGAGGAAATTTCATTCTGCAAGTTTAAAAATTATTCTCTTCTACACCGAAACCTATCAAAAACATCTAGTTGTTCTTGATTACTCCAATATTGAAATTTTAAAAGAAAATCATTTTTAGTTTCAGAAAAAGAAGAAATAGCATTTACTCCAAGCTCAGTCCCAATTTTTACTTCATCACCTTTACTTACCTTTACAGCAGATAAATTAGAATAACTATACTGTTCATTTCCATTTTTTATCAAAATTGCTTTTAACTTGTTGTCAATAAAAAAAACTCTGGAGACTTCTCCTTCAGAAACCGAAAAAACAGAAGTTTGTGTGGTAGAATGTATTGTAACATCTTTACTAGAATTAATTCCTAAATTAGCAACAGAAATTTTATATTGATAAGATTCTTTCACTTTCATTAGCCCTGTTTTCACAGGACAATTCCAATCCTGAGAAAAATAAAAGCTAGACATTAGCAAAAAGAATAATCTAAAAAAAAATATCATTATAAAATTACATTTAAAAAACTATCTATAAATTTGAATAAAATAAAAAAAACAATTATTAATAAGTACTAATTTTATCAATAACGAAAAATTTTAGAATTATCATATTTTTGAAGCTAAAAATTTTCTAAAAAATTCAAAATTTTATACCTCAACTTAAAATTTACATTTCATAAGCAACAACCAATGAAACCATACATCGCCATCAATGCTTCTGCCGGTTCTGGTAAAACATACACTTTGGTACAAAGAGTGCTGATGATTTGCCTTGAAAATCCATATCAAAAAGACGCTATTCGTCATATTTTGGCGCTAACTTTTACCAATAAAGCAGCCAACGAAATGAAGGAAAGAATTCTTTCTTGGCTCAAAGAATTTACACAAGAAAATTACGCTGAAAATGATAAATTAATTGATATTCAAAGGAAATTTGAAGAACAAGGCAAAAAAATTACGTTAGATGATTTGCACCAGCGTTCGCAAAAAGTACTCGATTATATTTTACACAATTATTCCACGTTAAATATTGGAACGATTGATAAATTTAACTCGAAATTGGTGAGAAGTTTTTCTTATGAATTAGGTTTAGCACAAAATTTCAATCTCGAAATTCAACCAGAACCATTTTTGATTGAAGCGGTTGACCAAATGCTGAATAAAATTGGCGAAGACGAACAAATTTCTGATGCTTTTTTGGATTATGTAAATTATAGTCTCGATCAAAATGAGCGTGTAAACATCAATAAAACTTTACTCGATTCTGCTAAAGAATTTGTGAATGACAAGCATTATCATTGGCTCGAAGAAAACAAAGATTTCGATTGGAAAGCCTATGAAAACACTAAAAATAACATCAGAACCGAAATCCGCGAACTCAAAGAAAATTCTAAAAAAATTGCCCAAGATTCTTTAGATTTAATTAAAAACAACGGTTTAGAAATTGAAGATTTTGCCAATGGTAAAAATGGAATTGGTGGTTTTTTCAATAGAATTTTAGAAAAATCTGAACCTTTGCTCTACGAAACAGAAGCCGAAGAAAATAAAAAACTTGAAAGTTACCAAAAAGGGGCATCAGCAAAAGGTAAAAAGAAAGAAGGAATTATTTTTTCTATTCTTGAAACTTTAATTGAAAACCGCAGAAAAATTATTCAAAATTATATTCTCGGGGAGAAAAAGGAGAAAATTTTGCGTGCATTGTTGCCTTTGAAAGTTAATAAAGAAATACAAGACCAATTGCAAATCATAGAAGAAGAAAACGATTTGGTTTTGCTTTCAAAATTTAATGTTTTGATTAATGAAAATCTTCGTAATGAACCTTCTGCATTCATTTATGAAAAAGTAGGAACGCAATTTCAGCATTATTTTTTTGATGAATTTCAAGATACTTCTGCATTACAATGGATGAATTTTCTTCCGCTTCGTGACCACAATATCGCCACCGAAAATAGTAGTTTTACGTTAGTTGGAGACCCAAAACAAAGTATTTATAGATTTCGTGGTGGAAATGCAGAAATAATGCTTGACATTATCAATAAAAAAGATTTTTCGCCAATTGAAGTAGAAATTGAGACGCTTCAGCAAAATTTTAGAAGTGCCAAAAACATTGTGAAATTCAACAATGAATTGTATCATTTTTACGGAAGTTATCTGAATGAAGAACACGCCAAATTATTCGGGAAAGATGCAGAACAAACCGCCTTTTCTGGAAAAGAAGGAAGAGTGAAAGTCCATTTTTTAGAAAATGATTTAAAGGAAATTTATTACCAAGATTGCACCGAAAAAATGCAACAAGATTTGCAAGAGTGCATCAATAATGGGTTTGAGTTTTCAGACATCACCATTCTTTGCCGAGGAAATAATGATATTTTCAATTTTTCTAAATTATTGGGAAACTTAAAAGTACATTACAAAGGCGAAGAAACGTATATTAAAACCATTTCAGAAAAAGGTTTAACGCTCGAACTTTCGGGAACGCTTCGTGCGATAATTCAGTTTTTGTATTGGGAAACATTCCCTAAAAACAGAAGATTTTTAGTAAAAATGATGTACGAATTAGAAAAATCTGGCAGAATAAAAATGCAGGATTTTTCTGTAGAAATGAAGCAGATTTTAGACATCGAAAACAAAAAAGATATTGAAATTTTTATCAAAGAAAAATATGGAGTTGCGCTGAAACAAGAAGATTTTCCGCATCTTAATTTGTATAATTTCATTGAATTTTATATCCACGAATTTTCGGTGAAAGATAAAGAAACTGATTTCTTGCTCAATTTTTTAGAATTGCTTTACAATTACACTCAAAATGCAGGCGCAACGTTGAAGGATTTTCTAAATTTTTGGGAAGAAGAAGGCAAAAACACCAGCATTCAAGCTTCGGAAAATATAGATGCGATTCAATTGATGACCATTCACAAAGCGAAAGGTTTAGAGTTTCCTATCGTTTTTCTGCCGATGGAAAATGCGCACAAAGACAGCAAAATTCAGGATTGGTTTTCTTTGGAAGAAAATGCGGAACTGAAATCGGTAAATATTGGAGGTTTCGAGAAAAAATTGCAAATCTATGATGATGAAATTTCTGAATTTAACGAAGATAATGCTTACAAAAATTTTATAGACCGATTGTGTTTGCAATATGTTGCCACCACTAGACCTGTAGAACAGTTGTTTCTCTACATTCAAAAACCTTCAAAAGACAGTAAAACAGGAGCAGAAAATCCTTCAAAAATAGAAATTTATGATTTCTTACAATCTAAAAATGTGGAAAATTTAGACAGTTTTGATATTTTTAAAATGGATGAAAATACGCTAAAAAAACAAAGTAAAAAAGAAGAAAAGCAGCACGTTTCTCAACAGATTTCTTCTCTCACGCAAAAGCACGAAAAATCTACCAATATTACGATTGCAACGCCTTCTAAAAACTATCAGGAAAGGAACGAAAAAGTGAGAAACGGGATTTTCACGCATGAGATTTTAGCCAAAATTAATTCTAAAAATGATGTAGAAAAAGTATTGAAATCTTATCTTTTAGAAGGATTAATCACCGAAACCGAAAAATCTGAAATCGCCGAAAGAATTTTTGAAATTATTGAAAAATACCCGAAATATTTTGCTGAAAATCAAGAAATTTTAAGCGAAAGAGAATTGATGATTGAAGGAAAAATGTACAGACCAGACAGAATGGTAAAAATAAATGACGCTTGGTTTATCATCGATTTTAAAACTGGAAATCCGTCAGAAAAACACCAAAAACAAATTGATTTGTACCAAAAAGCAATGGAAAATTTGGGCAGAAAAATTAGCGGTGCTGAATTGATTTATTTGTAACTTCGTAAAAAAATATAACCAATGAAAAAATTACTATTTATTCTTGCTTTATCGTTTGCTCAAATAAGTTTTGCCCAAAATTTTGATGTCAGAACAGCACCAACTAGTAAAAATTCAAAAAATATTTTTATTAAAGAAAATGCACCTTTAGTCATTGCAAATGGTAACAAAACTTATCTTTATGCAAGCGCTTTAAATGTGAACAACATACAAAGCATAAATGTTTTTAAAGGTGAAAAGGCTACTAATTTATTTGGAGAAAAAGCTAAAAATGGAGCTTTAGAAATGACATTTAAACCTGAAACTCAACTGTTAAATCTCCAAAATTTTTACACTGAATATAAAATTTCAAAAATAGACCAATTTCTACCAATTGTGCTCAACAAACATTTCGTTGATGAAAAAGATTATCTCCTTTTAGATAAATCTGCCATCATTTCTGTGAAAATTTTAGAGGAACAACCTTTTTTAGAACCTGTTCTTTTGCCTAAAGGAAAAGCAATCTATATTGAAGCAATGGAAATGAAATAAATTTATTTTGTTGAAGTTCGGCTCCTACGGAGCCAGTTCATTAATAAACTAAGAAGAATTTTTCACTTTTGAATTACTTATTTTTAAATTTTTCTTTTGTTGCTTTTGTGGTTAAAAAAAACTCGCATCTCATATCTCAAAACTTTTTCACTATTTTTGTTCTATGAATGAAAACCTCGAACTTCAACTAAAAACGCTTCCTTCTGAACCTGGAGTTTATCGTTATTACGATAGAAACGGACAACTTTTGTATGTAGGAAAAGCCAAAAATTTGAAGAAAAGAGTGCTTTCTTATTTCAATAAAAATCAAAACGGTTACAGAACCAGAATTATGGTTTCTAAAATCGTGAGGTTAGAAACTACCGTTGTAAACTCTGAATACGATGCACTTTTGCTGGAAAACAATCTGATAAAAGAACATCAACCGTTTTACAATGTAATGTTGAAAGACGACAAAACCTATCCTTGGATTTGCATCAAAAACGAAAATTTTCCTCGAATTTTTATGACGAGAAATGTCATAAAAGATGGTAGCGAATATTATGGACCTTACGCAAAAGTGAGACCTGCTAAAATTTTATTGGAGACCATTAAAAATTTGTATAAAATTCGTTCGTGTAATTTAGATTTATCACCTAAAAAAATTGAAGACGGAAAATATAAAGTTTGTTTAGAATATCACATCAAAAATTGCAAAGGACCTTGCGAAAATCTGGAACCCCAAGAAAGTTATGACGAAAAAATAGACGCAATTCGTGGAATAATCAAAGGAGATTTCCGAAAAGCGAGGAAATATTTAGAAGACGAAATGCGGCGTCTCGCCGATTTATTAGAATTTGAAGCGGCACAAAATGTGAAAGAAAGATTGGAATTTTTAGATGATTATCAAGCGAGAAATACCGTGGTAAATCCGAATATTGATGATGTAGATGTTTTCGGAATGACGAGCGATGAAACAGCGGCTTATGTTAATTTTTTCAAAATTAGAAACGGAAATATTGTACAAAGTTTTACCACAGAAATCAAAAAAGTTTTAGAAGAAACCGACGAAGAAATCTTGGAAGAAGCTTTGGTGGAAATTCGACAAAAATTTAGTTCTGAATCCAAAGAAATTTTGCTTCCTTTTCATTTGAATATAGAAATTCCGAATATAAAACTCATCGTTCCAAAAGTTGGGGACAAGAAAAGAATTGTAGAACTTTCTGAAAAAAACGCCAAAGAATACAGACTCGAAAAACTGAAGCAAGTACAAATTGTAGATCCAGAAAGACATACCAATAGAATAATGGCAGAAATGCAGAAACTTTTGCGAATGCCAGTAGAACCGAGACATATTGAAGGTTTTGACAACTCCAATATTCAAGGGAGCAATCCTGTTTCTGCGTGTGTTGTTTTCAAAGATGGGAAACCAAGTAAATCTGATTACCGAATTTTCCACGTAAAAACAGTGGAAGGACCCAATGATTTTGCGACGATGGAAGAAGTGATTTACAGACGTTACAAAAGAATGCTAGATGAAGGCGAGAATCTCCCACAATTGATCTTGATTGACGGTGGAAAAGGGCAACTTTCGTCTGCCGTGAAAAGTTTGAAATTACTAGGATTGTACGGAAAAATTACCATTGTAGGTATTGCAAAACGCTTAGAAGAAATTTTCTTTCCCGAAGATTCTATTCCGTTGTATTTGGATAAAAAATCTGAAACGTTGAAGGTTTTACAAAGAGTAAGAGACGAAGCGCACCGTTTTGGTGTGAAACATCACAGAACACGTAGAACCAACAATACCATAAAATCTGAACTGGAAGAAATACCAGGAGTTGGCGAAAAAACCATAGAATTGCTGCTGAAAAAATTAAAATCTGTAAAACGCGTAAAAGAAGCCAATCTAGAAACTCTGGAAGAAATTCTTGGTAAACAGAAGGGAAAAATTGTTTGGGAGTTTTTTAATCAATAAACACATTTATTGATAAACCACAAAAGACACAAAAGAAATGTTTAAAAGCAAGTTTGTCAAAAGTAAAAAAAGGTTAAACTAATCACTTTTTTTACTTTTGGGTGCTTATGAAAACGGGAATCTTTTGTTGCTTTTGAGGTTAAGTTGATGCTCTTCTTATTATTTCGCCATAAAAACTTCTCTTTTAAAATCTCCATCACTAGTTGGGATTTCTATTACCAGATTTCCATTTTCGTAGTAGCCCAGAGTAGAAGTTCCGTTTTCTAAAGTTACTCGGTAAACATCTGTTTTTGCCGTATTTTTGAAAGTAGCAAAAGGAACAGAACTGCTAGAACTTACCAAAATAAATTGATCTTTAGAAATCTGTACTTTTTGCAAATTAACTTTTCCATTGGTGTAAGATTCTGCTTTTTTAGACTCTACAGACTTAACTGAAGTTGCAGGTGTAGCTGGCGCTTCAGTTACAATTTCTTTTATTTCTTTTACATCGATAGGTTTAGCTGGTTGTTCTTTTACATTTTCTTTGATGTTAGAAACAAAAAGATTAGGATTTGGGGAAGAAGTTGGGATAGTTTTTAAAGATAAATTAAGTGCATCTTCAAAACCTAAATCATATTCTTTGTACAAAGAATTTCCTTTGGTTTCGGAAACTACTTTTTTCTGGCAATTGGTGAATTGTAATTTTACTCTGTTTCTAAACATATTAGAATCATTCAGTAAATCTGCAGTAAGAACTTTGCAAGGATTCTCTCTCAGTTCAGCTGGCCAATCGGTCATTTCTTCGTGAATGATGGTGTATTTTTTATCAATTAATGCTTTTTTCAGTTGAGTATTCAGATTATATTGATTGGCTTCAAAATCTTTAAATTTTGCAGGAACATAGATGTACTGATAATCTGAAATGTTTTGTCCGAAAACTATAGACAAGCAGAATAAAAGCGAAAGAGAAAGTATGTTTTTCATTTGAAGTAAAGTTGATTTTATTTATCTTAAGTAAAAGTAAGAAATTTATTGTATTCTTCTAAAAAGTTTTTAGAAAAAGTCAAAAGAAAAACTGCAACGCGAAAGATAGCCCTGATTGAAGCCATTGTCTGAGCTCTCCCGAAATAGCTTGGGCAAAAGAGGTTGGATTTTGGGAAGCGAGTGGCGAAAAGCAGGACTGAAAGTAAAAAAGAAACTGAAATGGCGTGCTTCTAATTTCTAAAATCTCCCATATCTAATTTTAGGGAAAAGAAATTAGAAAAATAATTGCTGCCACCAATTCCTGTGCTGGTAATGGCGTAATCTAGCGTAAGACCTCTATATCGCACTCCAATTCCAGCACTTGGCTGAAAGGTTACTTTTCTTTTTAGGTTTTCTATATCTGTTACATTTTGAAATTTATTGACACCTGCACGTACAAAAATCATTTTCTGAAAGCTTAATTCTGCACCAAGATACGGCGTGATACTGGCAAAATCTGTGGAAATAAGCGCGGCTGTTTTGGCAAAATCTACATTTACTCCAGCTTCTGGAAGAAATTCTAGATCTCTATTCAACTCGAAATTTTTAGAAATTCCCATATTGAGTTTTGGCATCGTAATTTCCATTTTGTCTTTTGGAGCAGGGTTAAATTCTTCTCCGTTTACCACGGCAGAAAGCTCTTTTTGGTTGATTGTCCAAAAATTGACTGTAGTAGTCGCATCACGAAGCATAGCCCCAAGTTGGTAACCAGAATCCGTTTTGTAAATAGCTCCCAAATCAAACCCGAAACCAAAACCATTGGCAAATTTCCCTACGTTTCTATATACTACTTTAGCATTTACACCTACGCTTATTTTTTGTTTTCCACCAGGATGAAAAGCGTAAGAAATAATCCCCGCATAATCTGAGGTAGAAAATTTAGTTATTTTGTCGTAGTCTATATTTCCTTCAGAATCTATCATTTGTGTAGTATTCAATATATTATCTATTCCTAATCTTACGATAGAAACACCTAACACTCCGTTTTTAGAATCCAGAGCTTTTGCAAAGGAAACGTAATCATACTTCGCAATAGACTCGAAATATTCTGCGTGCATCGCTGCGCCTTGCCAATCTCTTTCTACTTCTGTAAGACCAGCAGGATTCCACATAGGAGCATAGACATCATTTTGGTTAGAAATTACAGCACCTCCCATTGCCAAACCTCTAGCACCAGCACCTATGTTTAGAAACTCGTTAGAATATTTTCTCACGATTTGTGCATTGCCTAAAAGCGATAAAAAAGTAACAAAAAATAAATATTTTTTCATCTAATTTGTATAAAATCTAAAGCGTATTTTCTACAGTTTCTTGTTTTGATTTTTTTCTTGCTTTGATAATTCCGTTGATTACAATTGCCAAAATCATCACCAATGAAGCTCCATAAAAAACAACACTCATTTTCTCGGATTCTCCAAAGATAAAAAAAGCGAGAATAATACCATAAATTGGCTCCAAATTTACAGTTAAAATCAATGTAAATGGAGAAATATACTTCATTAAATTGACCGATTCAAACATTGGAAAAGCCGTAAAAATACTTGCCAATAAGGTTAATAACGCTAAATCTCTATAACTTATTACGCCAACCTGAGAAATTTGTCCAGAAAAAACATAATACAAACTAATCACTAACCAACCTCCGAAAATTTCATAAAAAATAATATTTCCAGAAGAGGTTTTACCATACAGTTTACCGTTAAAAACAGAGAAAATAGTTCCCAATAAAGCACAAATCAAACCATAAATAATCCCCAACTTATACTGAAATTCTACTTTAAAAATCAAAGAAATACAGATTACAATTACCACTCCCATCAGAATTTCAGACAAATCCACCTTTCTTTTGTAAATTAATGGCTCTAGCAATGCTGCAAAAAGCGTAGAAGTTCCTAAACAACTCAGTGCAATTGAAACATTAGAAACCTTGATAGAACTAAAGAAAAATAGCCAATGAAAAGCCATCAAACTGCCAATTCCAATCAACTTTAAGAGCAATTTTTTAGAAATATTAATATTGTCTTTCTTGATAAATCTTATAAAAATATAAAGAAAAACCGCTGCAAAAAGCATTCTATAAAACACCAAAACTTCTGCATTGGCATGAATTAATTTCCCCAAAATTGCGGTAAATCCCCAAAGAAATACAATCAAATGAAGCCTAAAATGGGCAGATGTGTACATAGTTTATATTTATGCTGCAAAAATATCACTTATTTTCTATTTTTTAGCATTAGCGTTTCAATAACACCGCCCCAAACTTCCTACGAAATTCGGGGCGGTCTCAAATAATAAACTATAAAAAACTAATTAGGAAAAATCTCTCATTTATTCTATTTGACACTAAAACGTGATATTTATCACTAATATTTCTTAATAAAAAGTTAAATTTTAAATTTCTATACAATCATTTTCGGGGCGCCATTTCGCGCTGTCGCTACTCGCTTCCCGAAAGCCAACTGCTCTAGCCTTTGCATTTCGGGAGAGCTCAGACATACCGCTCTATCACAGGCGCATCGCAGAAGCATTATAACTATTTTGTTTTTTTTAATTAAAATATTAGTTTATCTCATTCTGATTTCATTTTTTAATTTTAGGAAAATGTGTATTTTTAGAGACATAAAATAAATTATGGATTTACAATTCAACAAAAACGAAGATTCTAATAAACTAAGACTTTCAGAAATAAATAAACTCTACTGCAAAATTAAAAAAGGTGGCGGCGAAAAAGCGATTGCAAAACAGCACGACCAAGGTAAATTATCTGCCAGAGAACGAATAACATATCTTCTTGATAATGATGAAGATGCAATAGAAATAGCCGCCTTTGCTGGTCACGAAATGTATGTAGAACACGGCGGTTGCCCAAGTGCCGGAGTAGTGGTTAAAATAGGAAAAATATCTGGAAAACAATGCGTTGTAGTGGCTAATGATGCCACCGTAAAAGCTGGAGCTTGGTTTCCCATCACAGGGAAAAAAAATCTTCGCGCCCAAGAAATTGCTATGGAAAACAGATTGCCTATTATTTATTTGGTAGATTCTGCGGGCGTTTATCTCCCAATGCAAGACGAAATTTTTCCAGACAAAGAACATTTTGGTAGAATTTTTAGAAATAATGCAAAAATGTCTGCAATGGGAATTATCCAAATTTCCGCCATTATGGGAAGTTGTGTTGCTGGTGGAGCTTATCTCCCAATTATGAGTGACGAAGCCATGATTGTGGACAAAACAGGTTCTATCTTCTTAGCAGGAAGTTATTTAGTAAAAGCTGCCATTGGAGAAAATATAGACAATGAAACTTTAGGCGGTGCAACTACACACTGCGAAATCTCTGGTGTTACAGACTACAAAGCCAAAGATGATAAAGACGCACTTGATAGAATTAAAAATATTATGAAATCTATTGGTGATTACGAAAAAGCAGGTTTTGATAGAACCGAAAGTTTTCCTCCAAAAGAAAATCCAGAAGAAATATTTGGGATTATTCCCGCCTCCAGAGCCGAACAATATGATACCTATGAAATCATTAAAAGACTTGTAGATAACTCAGAATTCGAAGAATACAAACCAGATTACGGCAAAACGATTATTTGTGCTACAGCAAGAATTGACGGTTGGTCTGTAGGAATTGTAGCCAATCAAAGAAAAATGGTAAAATCTGGAAAAGGCGAAATGCAATTTGGCGGCGTTATTTATTCGGATTCTGCAGATAAAGCTACTCGATTTATTGCCAATTGCAACCAAAGAAAAATCCCGCTAGTTTTCTTACAAGATGTAACAGGCTTTATGGTAGGCTCCAAATCAGAACACGGAGGAATTATAAAAGATGGTGCCAAAATGGTAAATGCTGTTGCCAATTCTGTTGTTCCTAAATTCACCATCATCACAGGAAATTCTTTCGGTGCAGGAAATTACGCAATGTGCGGAAAAGCTTATGACCCGAGATTAATAGTTTCTTGGCCTTGGGCAGAATTAGCCGTAATGGGCGGAACTCAAGCTGCAAAAGTGTTGGTTCAAATTCAAGAATCAGCACTCAAAAAACAAGGAAAACAAATTTCAGAAAAAGAACATCAACAATTAATAGAAAAAATCACTCAGAATTATACCAAACAAACCAAAAGTGAATATTCTGCAGCAAGAATTTGGGTAGATGCTATCATCAATCCTTTAGATACCAGAAAATGGATTTCTACAGGCATTGAAGTTGCAAATCATTCTCCTATTACAGAAAAATTTAATTTAGGCGTTATTCAAGTCTAAATTTTAATTCATAAAATAATCAAATCCGTTCTATTTTAGGACGGATTTTTTGTTTATAGGGGCAATCCCTCATTC
>APMI01013861.1_pt1 | contig 29112 bp, 29 predicted proteins | sample 667938 | NCBI WGS metagenome assembly APMI01 (sample SAMN01084076, study PRJNA167559) | wastewater metagenome | biome: Wastewater | place: Denmark: Ejby Moelle, Odense | collected 2011-11-28
TCGCGGCGGGCGAGACGGATGCGCGGGCGCTGGAGGAGGGGGTTGCCGCCTTCATCCGCTCCGAGCCGCTCGCAAAGCCGGAAGTGGTCGCCGTGCGCGACCCCGAAACGCTGGCCGAAATCCACACGGTCGGCGACCGGCCGGTTCTTTTGTTGCTTTTCGTGCGCTTTGGGAGCACGAAGCTCCTCGATAACAGGGTCCTAGGCCCGAAAAATGCGAAGAAGGTAGCGTGACATGAGCGTACACACCGCCAAGCGTCGTCTGGCTCCCGCCGACATCAAGGCCCTCAAGGGTGAGCGTCCCATCGTCAGCCTGACCGCCTATACGACGCCGGTCGCCAAGCTCATGGATCCGCATGTCGATTTCATGCTGGTGGGTGACAGCCTCGGCATGGTGCTCTACGGCCTCGATTCCACGGTCGGCGTGACCGTCGAGATGATGATCGCCCATGGGCAGGCCGTCATGCGCGGATCGTCCAATGCCTGCGTCGTCATCGACCTGCCGTTCGGTTCCTACCAGCAGTCCAAGGAGCAGGCGTTCGCGACGGCCGCCCGGGTGCTGAAGGAAACCGGCTGTTCGGCCGTGAAGCTCGAAGGCGGTGCGGAAATGGCCGAAACGGTGCATTTCCTCACCCAGCGCGGCATTCCGGTGCTCGGCCATGTCGGCCTTATGCCGCAGCTCATCAACACGACGGGCGGCTACCGCTCGCTCGGCCGCAACGACAAGGAAGTCGAGAAGATCCGCAAGGACGCCGCCGCCATCGACGAGGCCGGTGCCTTCGCCATCGTCATCGAGGGCACGGTCGAGCCGCTGGCGCGCGAGATCACCGGCAATGTCAAGGTCCCGACCATCGGCATCGGCGCATCGCCGGCCTGCGACGGGCAGGTGCTCGTCGTGGACGACGTGCTCGGCATCTTCACGGATTTCAAGCCGCGCTTCGTCAAGCACTTCGCCAACATCGCGCCCATCATGAGCGAGGCGTTCGCGACCTATGCGCAAGAGGTCAAGGCCCGCAGCTTCCCGGGGCCGGAGCATACGTTCCAGCTCAAGAAGAGCTGAACGGGAGGCCTCCTGCTTCTCCGTCGTCATCCTCGGGCTTGTCCCGAGGATCCACCCACATCAACCGCAGTAGATCCTCGGGACAAGCCCGAGGATGACGACGGAGCAGATGGGCTTTGCCTTGACCATCCATCAATGCTGCCCATCTCAAGACAGTGATCAATCAATCCCGCTGAACGGTTCATCAGCCATATTGGTTTGCCGGTGGCCTCTGCCTGCTCTATGGCTTTGCCATTCCAAGAGAGCAGACCCATGACCCCCGCCACCAAAGAAGAAATCCGCGACGCCTTCCGGCGCGGCATTGCCGTCGCCATCGCCGCTTCGCCCTTCGCCATCCTGTTCGGCGCCGTCGCCATCGATAATGGCCTGACCATCGCCGAGGCCGCGCTGATGAGCGCGACGCTCTATGCCGGCGCGAGCCAGCTCGTCGGCGTCGAGCTGTTCAATCACAATGTCGCGCCCTGGCTGGTGGTTCTGTCGATCTTCGCGGTGAATTTCCGCCATGTGCTCTATTCGGCGGCGATCGCGCCGCATATCCGGCATCTGACCTTCTTCGAGAAGGCGACCTCGCTGTTCCTTCTGACCGATCCGCAATTCGCCGAGACCGAGCGGCGGGGCGATGCGGGTATCCGCGTCACCTATATCTGGTCCATGGTGCTCGGCCTCAGCGTCTATGTGCCCTGGCTCTGCCTGACGGTGATCGGCGGTTTCCTCGGCAACCTGATCGGCGATCCCCGGTCCATCGGCATCGATGTGCTGCTGCCGATCTACTTCATGGGCCTCGTGCTCGGCTTCCGCAGCCGGGCGAACTGGCTGCCGGTGGTGATCGCCTCGGGGGCGGGCTCGGTGCTTGCGCTGCATTTCGTCGGCTCGCCCTGGCATGTCAGCCTTGGCGCGCTCGCCGGCATCGTCGTGGCCGCGCTGCTGCCGCTCGACACCAAGGAAACAGACGCGCCCGTCGGCGATGTTATCGAAGGGGAGGCGTGAGCATGGACACGCTGTTTCACGCCCAGACGCTGATGATCATCGCGGCCGGGGCCATCGCGACCTATCTCACCCGCGTCGGCGGCTATATCTTCATCACGCGCATGAAGCGCATTCCGCCGCGCGCCGAAGCGGCGCTGAACGCCGTTCCGGCGGCCGTGCTTACCACGCTGGTGGCTCCGGCCGCCATTACGGGCGGATGGGACGTGAGCCTGACGATGGCCATCGCGCTTCTCGCCGGCCTGCGGCTTGCGCTGCTGCCGATGCTGGCGGTCGGCTGGATCGTCGTGATGATCCTGCGCACCTTCCTTATGGGCTGATCGGGCCTTATGGGCTGATCGGCGCCGTCGCCTTTTCCAGCCACGTCTTCGTCGCGTCGTCCGACAGCAGCGGCAGCAGCTTTTCGCGCGTTTGCGCGTGATAGGCGTTGAGCCAGTCCAGTTCCTCGCCCGTCATCAGGGCGGGCAGGACGAGCCGGCGGTCGATGGGGCAGAAGGTCAGCGTCTCGAAGCCGAGCATGTCGATGTCGCCGCCCGGAACGGGCGCGGCCGGCAGCACATGGACGAGGTTCTCGATGCGGATGCCGAAGCTGCCGGGGCGGTAGTAGCCCGGCTCGTTCGAGAGGATCATGCCGGACAGCAACTCCTGCGTCGAAAGCCGCGAGATGCGCTGCGGGCCCTCATGCACCGAGAGATAGGAGCCGACGCCGTGGCCGGTGCCGTGGGCGAAATCCGCGCCGGCCTTCCAGAGCGCAATACGGGCGAGGGGATCGAGGTCGCAGCCGCGCGTGCCCTTCGGAAAGCGGGCGAGGCTGATGGCGATCATGCCCTTCAGCACCAGCGTAAAGAAGCGCTTCTGCTCCTCCGGCACCGCGCCGATGGCGACGGTGCGGGTGATGTCCGTCGTGCCGTTGATATATTGCGCGCCGGAATCGATGAGGAACATCGTGCCCGGCTCGATGGTGGCGTCGGTAGCGGTCGTCACGCGGTAATGCATGATGGCGGCATGGGCGCCGGCCCCGGCGATGGTGTCGAAGGAGACGTCCTTCAGCGGGTTTTGCTGGCGCTCGCCGACGCTGCGGCGTACGTCCTCCAGCTTCTTCGTGACGGTCATCTCGGTCACGGTGCCGGGCGTCGTGCCGTCCAGCCAGGCGAGGAATTCGACCATCGCCGCGCCGTCCTGCAGATGGGCGCGGGCGGAGCCTTCGAGTTCCACCTTGTTCTTGCAGGCGCGGGGCAGGCGGGCCGGATCGACGGCTTCCACCAGCACGCCGCCCCTGGCGCGCACGATCTCGGCCAGCGCGAAAGGCGCCTGATCGGGATCGATAAGGATGCGCTTGCCCACCGCCGCCAGCGCCGCAATGGCCTCGTCGAACTGCGAGGGGGGCACGAAGTCGGCGAGCTGGGTGAGGTAGGCTTCCTGCTCGATGCCGGTCTTGCGCTTGTCGAGGAAGAGCTGCGGGCGGCCGTTCGCCGGAATGATGGCGCGGGCGAGCGGATGGGGCGTGTGCGGCACGTCGCTGCCGCGGATGTTGAAGATCCACGCGATGGAGGAGGGGTCGGTGACGGCGAGCGCATCCGCGCCGGCCTTCGCCGTCGCCTCGGCCATCGTCACGAGCTTGTCCTTCGCGAGTTCGCCGGCATGTTCGATGGGGCCTGGATGGCGACGCGGCCGAGCGGCTCGTTCGGGCGGTCTGTCCAGGCCTTGTCGAGCGGGTTGTAGGGCAGGAAGACGAGCGCGCCGCCGAGGCCGGCCAGCGCCTTTTCCAGCCGGCGCACTTCCGCGCCGGTATGCAGCCACGGGTCGATACCGAGGCGAAAACCCTTCGGCGCGTGGTTCTGCAGCCAGAGATGCGGCGGTTCGCCGACGAGATCGCCGCCGGTGAAGACGCTGCCGTCCACCTGTTCGGCAAGCTGCGTGACATAGCGGCCGTCGACGAAGACCACGGCCTGGCCGCGCATGACCAGCGCGACGCCGGCCGAACCGGTGAAGCCTGTCAGCCAGGACAGGCGCTCGGCGGAGGCCGGCACGTATTCCCCCTGATATTCATCCGCCCGCGGCACGAGGAAGCCATCGATGCCGAGCGCATCGAAGGTGGCGCGCAGGGCGTCTGCCCGCTCGCGGCCGAACTCAGGCGTGGAGGTAACGTCGAAACTCTGGAACATGGGCGGCATCCGCTGGGGCTATGAATCGTGCCCGCAATCTAGCCCATCGATACCGCGCGTCAAAGGCGGGAAAACGGGGCTGAAAGAGGTATCATATCGGACTTATGCGCCTGGCGCATGGCACCCATTCCTCAAAAGGGGGTATTTCTATTTTTTTTATAGATTATAAGCGATCCCAACGAAGCGAACTTGAAACGCGCTTCAAGCGAAACGAAGTGAAAGTTCCTCCAGTCCTTCGTAACGCACATAGCTAGGTGTTCCGATCAGGCGTCTTGCCGGTCACTCCTCCTCCCTCCTCCGGGAAGGCGCTCGGAACGCATAGGCCCGCTTGAGCACTCCTCCTCCTCAAGCTCGCGGGCAGGTCGGTTCGCCGGCCCATAGGCGGTGCCTCTGCCTTGATTCCGGAAATGAACCGGCGGCGTGCGAAGCACCCCGCCGATGGCGGCTCAGCGCCGGTTGTCGAGGTGGATGGTCACCCAGCCCTCGCGCCAGATGGTCTTCACATGGCGCAGGCCCGCGCCGTTATAGGCGGCAAGCACCTTCCAGCGCTGCGAGGCGAGGATGCCCGACAGGATGACGTCGCCGTTCGGCGTAAGCTGGGCGGCGAGCTGCGGGGCCATGCGCATCAGCGGGCGGGCGAGGATATTGGCGATGATGAGGTCGAAGGGGCCGTGGCGGCCGAAGGCGGTGGAGTGGAAGCCGGGTGCGGTTTCCAGCGCGATGCCCGAGGCGATGCCGTTGAGGCGCACGTTTTCGCGAGCGACGCGGGTGGCGATGGGGTCGATATCGGTGGCGAGCACCTGAACGGGCGCCAGCTTGCGCGCGGCGATGGCGAGCACGCCGCTGCCGGTGCCGAGGTCGAGCACGCGCTTGACCTTGCGGGCACGCATCACGTTGAAGATCACTTCGAGGCAGCCGGCCGTCGTGCCGTGATGGCCGGTACCGAAGGCCTGGCCGGCATCGATCTCGATGCTGATCTCGCCGGGGCGGGCGGTGCCCCGGTCATGCGAGCCATGCACGACGAAGCGGCCGGCGCGGACCGGCTTCAGGCCCTCCAGCGACTTGGCGATCCAGTCGATCTCGGGAATGACCTCGCGCTGGATTTCTACACCGGGGAAATCGTTTTCGAGTAGGGCGGCGAAGCGCTGGTGAATCTCCGCCTCGTCCGGCCGGAACATGTAGACGGAGGCTTCCCAGATATCGTTCTTCTCGTCGATCTCCATCGTTGCGATGGCGTAGCCCTCTTCCTCGAAGGCTTCGGTCATCAGCGAAAGCGCGACGTCCGCTTTCCTTTCGGTGGTGGAGATGTAGAGACGGATTTCGCTCACGGGTCGGCTTCCTGTTGTTTCAGGTCCGCCTAGCATGTCCGAAAGCCGAGGGCAAAGGCCGATCTCAACGCTTGATCAGGTTGGCGAGCTTCTGCTCGGCGACCTCGGGGTTTTCGCCATAGGCGATGGTGCCGGTGAAGCGGCCGTTCGCATCCAGCAGGAAGACGGAAGCGGTGTGATCCATCGTGTAGTCGCCGTCGGGCTTGGCTTCGTCGAGCGGCACCTTGCGGTAGTAGACGCGGAAGCCCTTGACCATTTCCAGCACTTTCGCCGGCTCGCCGGATATGCCGGTGATGCGCTTGGAAACATTGCCGACATACTGGCCGATCAGTTCCGGCGTATCGCGCTCGGGATCGACCGTCACGAAATAGGCCTGGAGCTTCGAGCCGTCGGGGTCGACCTTGGACAGCCAGCCGTCGAGTTCGAAGAGGGTCGTCGGGCAGACTTCAGGGCAATGGGTGAAACCGAAGAAGAGGGCCGTCGGCTTGCCGGTGAAGGCCTTTTCGGTGATCGGCTTGCCATCCTGCGCGACGAGCTGGAAGGGAACGCCGAACGGGCCGCCCGCGACCTGCTCCTTGGTCCGGGTCATTTCCAGCGTCAGCCAGCCGAGCAAAGCGGCGACGAGCGCGACGGCGATCCACAATACGAGGCGCAGGGTCTTCATGGTGTTCCTTCGAAAAGACGAGGGCAGTCGGTGCCGCTTTGCGGCTTTCATAATCCCTTGCCGGAGAGCACGCAAACGCGCCAATTGCCGCAACGGTGGGCAAGGCCGGAGGCTCTCGCAATCGTGATCAGAAACACCAGGACATGCCGGATTCGGCAAGGCTCAGGAAGATCGTCGTGCCGTGCTCCAGCCATCCCGCAAAAGCGGCGGTCGCTGCCATGATGCCGAGACCCAGGACGATAAGGGCGACGGGCAGCACGGTGTATCGGCGGGCAAGCTTGTCCATGCGCGAAGCATACCATGCCACGACGCGGTTCTCAAACTCCCGTAACGTCAGGTTTTCCGGTGCGGCACATATCCATCGAAATCGACTCAAATGCCAGTTCCGGCGCTTGATTCTTAGGTTTTGCTTAATCTCTCTTTGCCACCTTGTCAGGAGCGCGCAATAGGCCCGAAGGCTTGAGGACATGATGTCCGCCGCACGCCGGCAACGGCGGGCTGCGCATCTCAAACAGTTCGCTCCCCGTGGGGAAGAGGTCTTGTCCATGTCCAACGCCATCAAGCAGTCCGGCGCCTATCTCGAAATCGTTTCCTTCCATCTGGGCGAGCAGGAATTCTGCATCGACATCATGGCCATCCGCGAAATCCGTGGCTGGGCGCCGGTGACGCCGATGCCGCATACGCCGCCCTATGTGCTCGGCCTCATCAACCTGCGCGGCGCGGTGATCCCGGTCATCGACATGGCCTGCCGCCTCGGCATGAAGATGACGGAGCCGTCCGAGCGTTCCGCCATCATCGTCACGGATATCGCCGGCAAGCTGGTCGGCCTGCTGGTCGAGCAGGTTTCCGACATGATGACCATCAAGAGCGAGGCTTTACAGCCGGCGCCGGAAATCATCCCGGAAGCCCAGCGCGCCTTCTGCCGCGGCATCGTGGCGCTCGAAAAGTCGATGGTCTGCTTCCTCAACCTCGACACGGTCATTGCCGACGAACTCGCCCAGGCGGCCTGAGCGAGGCAGTCCGGATTGCAGCTTCCAGTCCCCGGCGGGTTGCCCTCCGGGGGCTTTCGCGTTGCAGTGAAAAACCTTGATCTTGCCCCATTTGGACAGGAACCAAACGCGGGACCTGCCGTTTTCTCCCTGCTTCCCGTAACGAACAGTGGAGAAATGTTATGAACAAGACAGTGACAATCGCCCTTGCTTCGCTTCTCGCGGTATCGCCGGTAGCCGGCGTCGCCTATGCGCAGCAGAGCATGGATGCGGACACGATGGCCACCGGCTCGATCAGTGCCGACAAGGTCAATGTCGTCCAGATTTCGACGCTGGAGGCAGACCAGGATCAGCGCGCCGAATTTGACCGCCTGTCCCATAAGGTGAATGATCCGGCCGCGCTCGAAAAGGCCCAGGCCGAACTTCAGTCCGATCCGGGCCTGACGGAGATTCTGGCGTCCAAGAACGTCCAGCTCAACAATGTCGTCGAGGTCAAGACGGCGGCGGATGGCGGCAAGATCGTTTACGTCAAGTAAGCGCCGCATCCGTGAAGAGGCGCCCCGGGCCGATCGCGGCCGGGGCGTTTTTTATGGCTTGCCGCTCGTCCAGGTCACCGTCTCGCCGTAGAGCGGGACCGTGGAGATCGACATTTTCGCCGAGCCTTCCGTGGGTTCGCGCGAATGGGCGAGATAGATCAGCGTGTCGTTCTTCCTGTCGTAGACGCGCGTGACGATCAGCGCCTTCCAGATCAGCGACAGGCCGGACTTGAAGACTTCCTCGCCGCTACGGTCGAGATCGATATCGCCGATGGTGATGGGGCCGGTCTGCTGGCAGGAGATGGCGTTGTTCGACGGGTCTTCGAACCAGTTGCCCTTCTTCAGGCGATCGATGACGGAGCGGTCGAAATAGGTGACATGGCAGGTGACGCCGCTGACCTTCGGGTCGGTCACGGCGTCGATGTAGATATCGTTGCCGATCCAGTCGACGCCCACCTTGCCGACCGTTTCAGCGGCCGCGGGCAGGGCGGCGCAGGTCATGATACCGGCGATGGCAAGGGTGCGCAGGCGAGGGGCGGTAGGCGTCAGCGGCATGGCGGGTCTCCTTGGTTCCCTGACAGGTAAGGATGCCCGCCCGCCGCTTGCAAGACGTCCCGTCAGGATTTTGCGGCGGCGATGGTCGCGCGCACGGCGTTTCCATCCGTCAGCGTCAGCTCGTATTCGCGATCCTTCTCCGTGCCGCCCATGCCGACATACGGGTTGCGGAACGCCATGCCGCTCGGCACGGTCTTCAGCGCCGCGAAATGCATTTCGGCAAGGCGCGCTTCATCGCGCACCTTGCGGATATTGTCCGCATCGAGCGCGCCGCAGCCCATGATGACGATACGGCCGGCGGCCTGCTCGACGGCGCTCTTGAGAATGGCGACACCCTCCACGGCGGTATCGCGTTGGCCGGAGGTCAGCACGCGGTCGATGCCGCAGCGGATCAACGCTTCCAGTGCCTCGCGGGCGTCCGCCGTCATGTCGAAGGCACGGTGGCAGGTGACGGACATCGGGCGCGCGGCCTCGACCAGCGCCTTCGTGCGGGCCTCGTCGATCTTGCCGTCCGGCGTCAGGCAGCCGATGACGACACCGGCAACGCCTTCCGAACGCAGGGCCTTGATGTCCTCGACCATCGTCTCGAACTCGGCCTCAGAATAGAGGAAATCGCCGCCGCGCGGGCGGATGATGACATGGACGGGGATGCGTGCGGCCTGCACGGCGGCGCGGATCGTGGCAAGGCTCGGCGTCAGGCCGCCCTCCATCAGGCTGGCGCAGAGTTCCACGCGGTCGGCGCCAGCCTCCTGCGCGGCGAGGAAACCGTCGATGCCTTCGACGCAGAGTTCGATGAGGGGCTTGGTCATGGCGTCTTTCCGTTCGCTAAGGGTCAGGCTTCGCGCCAGACGGTTTTCAGGAGCCGCAGCCAGTTTTCGCGGCAGAGCTTTGCAAGGTCGTCCTCGCCGTAACCGGCGGAGCGCAGCGCCTCGACCAGCGCCTGATTGCCGGCGGCGTCGGTGATGGCGGCCGGAATGGTCGCGCCGTCGAAATCCGAGCCGAGCGCCACGCAGTCGATGCCCATGCGCTCGACCATGTGGTCGATATGGCGCACCATGTCGGAGAGCGGCGTGTCGGGGTTCTCCATGCCGTCGGCGCGCAGCATGGTGGTGGCGTAGTTGAGGCCGGCAATGCCCTTGCGCTCGCGGATCGCGTCGAGCTGACGGTCCGTGAGGTTGCGCGAGATCGGCGTCAGGGCGTGGGCGTTGGAATGGGTGGCGACGAGCGGCTGCGTGCTTTCGCGCGCCACGTCCCAGAAGCCCTGCTCGGTGATGTGGGCAAGGTCGATCATGATGCCGAGGCGGTCGCATTCCTTCACCAGCGCGACGCCCGCTTCCGTGAGGCCGGGGCCGGTATCGGGCGAGGAGGGAAAGGCGAAGGGCACGCCATGGCCGAAGCGGTTGTGCCGGCTCCAGACGGGGCCGAGCGAGCGCAGGCCCGCGGCATAGAGCGTTTCCAGCGTCGAGAGGTCTTCCGTGATCGGCTCGCAGCCTTCGATATGGAGCACGGCGGCGAAGCGACGGGCGTCCATGGCGGCGCGGATATCGGCGGTGGAGCGGCAGATGGCGAGCGCGCCCGCACGTTCCAGCCGGAAGGCGATGGCGGCCATTTCGAGAGCGGTGGCGAGCGCTGCGCGCTGTTCCAGCGGGCCGACCATGCGGATGCTGTAATGGCCGTTCTCATCCACCTCGCGCGGCGGATAGTCCTCGTTCGGTGGGATGAACATGGCGCAGAAGCCGCCGGCCAGTCCGCCCTTGAGGGCGCGCGGGGCGTCGATATGGCCCTTGTCGGTGCCATGGACGAATTCGGCGATGGGGTCCTCGCCCTTCTGCGCATGTTCCCACAGGCGCAGGAGAACGTCGTTATGGCCGTCGAAGATCAATTGCATGTGCTGCCGCTCCTATCCTTGACCCCCGCCGATAGAGCCGATTCCGCCGCGACCCGCAAGGACCGCGGCGGCGGTTCAGGCGGCGAAGACCGGCGTGCCGGCGATCCAGGTGGCGGCGACGTTCACACCCGCGTCGATGGCCGTGAAGTCCGCGTCGTGGCCGTGGGTCAGGCGACCCTTGCGGCCCGTCATGCCGATGGCTTCCGCCGGATAGAGCGAGGCCATGCGCAGCGCTTCCTCCAGATCGATGCCGACGACATCGCGCATGTAGCGGATGCAGGAGGCCATATCGATGTCGGCGCCGGCCAGCGTGCCGTCGGCGAGCGTCAGGCGGCCGTCCTTGCGGAAGATTTCGCGGCCGTTGAGGAAGAAGCTCGTCATGTCCGTGCCGATGGTCGACATGGCGTCGGTGACGAGGAAGATGCGGCCGGGGCCGCGCTTGGCTCTCAGCGCCGCGCGGATGGAGGCCGGATGGACGTGGAAGCCGTCGGCGATCAGGCCGGCATGGAGATGGCCGAGATCGAGCGCCGCACCCACCATGCCCGGCTCGCGGTTGCCGAGCTGGCTCATGGCGTTGAAGAGATGCGTCATCATGCGCGCGCCGGCATCGACGGCGGAGGATGCGGTGTCGTAGTCGCAATCGGAATGGCCGAGGCTGACGGTGACGCCGGCCGCATGAAGCGCGGCGATCTGCTCGTTCGTGGCGTTTTCCGGCGCGAGCGTCATCAACAGGGCTTTAAGACCCTTGCGGGCCGCAACGGTGCGCTCGACATCGGCCGGCTCCATCGGACGGATGAGGGCTGGATCGTGCGCGCCCTTGCGGGCGATGGACAGATGCGGGCCTTCGAGATGGAGGCCGAGGAAGCCCGGCACCGCTGCTTCGTGCGCCGCAAGACCGGCGGCGACGGCCTTCGCCGTCACCGCGCGGTTGTCGGTGATGAGCGTCGGCAGCAGCGCCGTCGTGCCGAAGCGGGCATGGGCGGCGCAGATGGTGCGGATGCCGTCGAGGTCCGGCTGCTCGTTGAGCAGCACGCCGCCGCCGCCATTGACCTGAAGATCGATGAAGCCGGGGACGAGCGACAGCCCGTCCATCGGCACGGTGCGGGCTTGCGCCGGCACGTCGCGCGAAGCTGCGATGGCGGCGACCTTGCCGCCCTCGATCAGCAGCGCGCTATCCTCATGCCACAGATCGCCGTCGAAGATCCGGGCGCCGGTAATGGCGGTGAGCGCTGTCATCGGGTTTCCGTCACTTTCTTGAGGTTGACCGGCTTGTCAGGGTCGAGGCCCTTGCCGCGCGACCAGGCTTCCACGAAGCCGTAGAAGGGAACGATGAGCGCCAGCGCGTCGGTGATCGGGTGGCCGGTGGCGACGAAGGGCAGTTTTCGCGCGCTCTTCGCGCCGGCTGCGGTGATGCCGACATAGGCGCCACGTTCGGCGAGGCTGTCGGCCATGCCGGTGACGGAGGCTTCGGCCGCGTCCCGGGCGGCAAGCGCGATGACCGGGAAGGCCGGGCCGACGAGGGCGACGGGGCCGTGCAGCACTTCGGCCGAGGAGTAGGCTTCGGCATGCATGCCGGAAGTTTCCTTGAACTTGAGGGCCGCCTCGCTGGCGATGGCAAGGCCGGGGCCGCGGCCGAGCACATAGAGCGACTGGGCGTCGCGCAGGTCGCCGGCAAGTTCGGACCAGTCGAGCGCCACGGCCTTGGCGAATTGTTCGGGCAGCTCCTTCACGGCGCGGTCGAGGGCGGTGTCGCCCGTCCACTCAGCGAGCACGGCAAGGCCGGCGACGATGGAGTTCACATAGGACTTGGTGGCCGCGACGCTGATTTCCGGGCCGGCCGAAAGATCGAGCGAGTGGGTGCAGGCGTCGGCCAGCGGCGAGGGCAGGGTGTTGGTGAGCGCGATGGAGATCGCGCCGCCCTTCGTTGCACCGTCCGCCATGGCGACGATGTCCGGGCTCTTGCCGGACTGCGAGATGGCGATGGCCGCGCCGCCGCCGAGCTTGAGATTCGCGCCGTAGATCGAGGCGAGCGACGGGCCGAGCGAGGCGACGGGGCGGCCGGCGGTCAGTTCGATGGCATATTTCAGGAAGAGCGCGGCATGGTCGGAGGAGCCGCGCGCGACCGTCACGAAGAACTGCGGATCACGCTCGCGAAGCGCCTTGCCGGCGGCGGTGATGGCGCCTGCCGAATTGGCCAGCAGACGGGCTGCGGCTTCCGGGATTTCGTTGATCTCTCTGCGCATGTTGGTCTGCATGGAATTCCCCTTGCGATTGGACGGTCACGTCTCGGAAAGCGTCAGTTCGGCGACGAAGTCATAGGCGTCGCCGCGATAGATGGAGCGGGTGAACTCGACCACCCGGCCCGTGCGAAGATAGGAGATGCGCTCGATGGAAAGCCCGGCCGAGCCCGGCGGCACGCCGAGCATGGAGGCGTCGGGATCCTTCATATTGTAGGCGGAGATGCGCTGCACGGCGCGCACCGGCCGGCAGCCGCGTTTTCCCAGCGCCTCGTAGAGCGAGCCCTGAACCTGCATCGGATCGGGCAGGAATTCGGAGGAAATGCAGGCGCGCTCGATGGCGAGCGGCATGTCGTCGGCCACGCGCAGGCGTCCGAGCCGGGCGACGGTGGCGTCCGCCGGCAGGCCGAGCATCATCATCTCGTCCGGCGAGGGATGGAAAAGGCCGCGGTCGATCCATTCGGCGCGGGTGGTAAGGCCCCGGCGCGCCATATCCTCGGTGAAGGAGGTGAGCAGGGACAGCGACTGCTGAACCTTCGCGACGGGCTTCGCCACGAAGGTGCCGGAGCCGTGGCGGCGCACCAGCAGGCCGTCCTTGACGAGATCGTCCACCGCCTTGCGCACGGTGACGCGGCTGACATTGGCATGGTCGGCAAGGTCGCGCTCGGCGGGCAGGGCGTCGCCATAGCTCAGCTTGCCCGAGGTGATCGCCTCTTCCAGCGTCTGGCGCAGTTTCAGGTAGAGCGGCCCGGGCACGCCAGACTGAAGGCTCTCCGGCGTCAGGATGGCGGCAAGCGGCGTGCTCATGCGGCAGCTCCCGTGCGTTGCCGGTAGCCCTTGGCGGCGAGTGCCACCGCGCCTGTCAGCGCATCGGCCTCGGCTTCCACCAATATGGCGCGGTGCCGCTCGGAAAGCCATTCCGGATAGATCTGCGCCAGCCCGCCGAGCAGGCAGAGCCGCTGGGCGCCGGCCAGTTCCATGATGGCGTCGAGGGATTCGTTCACCGTCGCCGCGCCGGCCTTGACGATGGCGATCGCCTGGGCATCGCCCCTTCGGGCATGGTCGAAGACGACCGGTGCGAAGCGACCGAAATCGCCGGGCTTGGAAAGGCGGGCGAATTCGACGATGCCGCGCGGATCGCCCTTGAATTCTTCGAGGATCGCGTCCGTCACGCCCGAGCGGGGATGCACGCCGTCATGGGCGAGCAACGTTTCCTGCAGAAGCGCATGGCCGAGCCGCGCCCCGCCGCCAAGATCGCCGATGGTGAAGCCCCAGCCGCCGATATAGTGCACCGTGTTGCCCTTGCGGCCCATATAGATGGAGCCGGTGCCGAGGATGGCGACCGCGCCCTCTTCGTCGCCTATCGCGCCCTGGAGGGCGATCAGGCCGTCGGAGTCTATATCCGTATGCTGGAAGGGCAGGCGGTCGTGCACGTAGCGCGTCAGGTCGCCGACATTGGTGCCGGCAACGCCGAGGAAGGCCGAGGCCCCATTGATGCCGGCCTCGTCCAGCCCCGCCTCGCGATAGGCGGCCTTTGCCGCTTCCGTTATGGAAATGATCGCATTGTTGGGATCTGTCAGGATGTTGGCGGCGCCGCTCTTGCCGCGCCCGAGAATGATGCCGTCCGGGCGTGCGACCGCCGCGCGGCAGCTCGTCCCCCCGCCGTCGATACCGAGAATATAATCAGTCATGGGCACCTCCTGAGATAACGATACCAAAAAAATACCAATAACCAAGGGGTATGGTGGTATGGAAGATGAGCTTTTGTTCAAATTGTTGATTTTAAATAGTAAAAATATTCAATGGCAAAAAAGTGGTCTCAAAAATTAATTTCCTATGGACAATTGGTATTTTTTTGGCATTAATTTCGGCCAGAGGAGAAACGACCATGGCCGCAGGCAGGACCGAGGGCAGGCATGAACAGGCGAGGGGGCTGGACGAACGTCAGCCTGTCGACGCGTTGAAAGTGCTTGCGGATGGGCAGAAGGCCGCCGCCGCCGTGGTGGATGCCGCGCTCGTCGATATCGCCGCCGCCTCCCGCCTTGCCGCCGATGCGCTGCTTTCCGGCGGTCGTCTCGTCTATGCCGGCGCAGGCAGTTCCGGCCTGATGGCCATGGCCGACGCGCTGGAGCTTCCCGGCACCTACGGTATTCCTCATGATCGCATCGTCATCCTGCTCGCCGGCGGCGCCGCGAGCCTCGTGGATCTTGCCGGCGGCTACGAAGACGACCGTGACCTCGCCGTCAGCGACGCCGCCGCGGCCGATATCGGCCCGAAGGACTGTGTGATCTCCGTTTCGGCGAGCGGCAGCACGCCCTATGCGCTCGCCATCGCGGATTACGCGAAAGAGAAGGGCGCGCGGGTCGTGGCCATGGCCAACAATCCCGGTGCGGCGCTCTTTGCGAATGCCGATGCCGCGATCCTGCTGCAGACGCCGCCGGAAGTCATTTCCGGCTCGACGCGCATGGGTGCGGGTACGGCGCAGAAGATCGCCTTCAACATGTTCTCGACGCTCACCGGCATCCATCTCGGCCATGTGCACGATGGCCACATGGTCAATCTCAAGGCCGACAATATCAAGTTGAAGGGGCGTGCCTGCCGTATCGTCTCCGACATTTCCGGTGTCGGGCTCGACGAGGCGGAACGCCTTTTCGCGCGCTCCGAAGGCTCGGTCAAGACGGCCGTGCTTCTGGCTGCGGGGGTGGAGGATGCCGGCGCTGCGAAAGTGGCGCTGGACCGGTCGGGGCAGAGCCTCCGGCGCGCCCTCCAGACCCTCGGATAACATGGAACTCAGAACGCGCTGCGGCGCATAAAAGGGGAGAATGCAATGACACGCAACGCAATCAAGGGCCTGCTCCTTGCCACGAGCATCCTCGGCACGGCCGGGATCGCCCAGGCAGCGGACGTCACGCTGACGGTCGAAAGCTGGCGTAACGACGACCTCGCCATCTGGCAGGAAAAGATCATCCCGGCCTTCGAAGCCAAGAACCCGGGCATCAAGGTCGTCTTCGCGCCGACCGCGCCGACCGAATACAACGCCGCGCTGAACGCCAAGCTGGACGCCGGCTCGGCAGGCGACCTCATCACCTGCCGTCCGTTCGACGCCTCGCTCGAACTGTTCAAGAAGGGCCACCTGGCCGGCCTGAACGACGTGCCGGGCATGGAGAACTTCTCCGACGTCGCCAAGTCCGCCTGGACGACGGACGACGGCGCGACGACCTTCTGCGTGCCGATGGCTTCGGTCATCCACGGCTTCATCTACAACAAGGACGCCTTCGACCAGCTCGGCATCACGGTTCCGACGACGGAAGCCGAATTCTTCGCCGCGCTCGACAAGATCAAGGCCGAAGGCAGCTTCATCCCGATGGCGATGGGCACGAAGGACCTCTGGGAAGCCGCCACCATGGGCTACCAGAACATCGGCCCGACCTACTGGAAGGGTGAGGAAGGCCGTAAGGCGCTGATCCGCGGCGAGCAGAAGCTGACCGACGAGGGTTGGGTCGAGCCGTTCCGCGTTCTCGCCAAGTGGAAGGATTACCTCGGCGACGGTTTCGAAGCCCAGACCTATCCGGACAGCCAGAACCTCTTCACGCTCGGCCGCGCCGCCATCTACCCGGCCGGCTCGTGGGAAATCGGCCTGTTCAACACGCAGGCCCAGTTCAAGATGGGCGCGTTCCCGCCGCCGGTGAAGAATGCCGGCGACACCTGCTACATCTCGGACCACAACGACATCGGCATCGGCCTCAATGCCAAGAGCCCGAATGCGGACGCCGCCAAGAAGTTCCTGACCTTCGTGTCCTCGCCGGAGTTCGCCGACATCTACGCCAACTCGCTGCCGGGCTTCTTCAGCCTGAACTCGACGGCCGTGAAGATGAACGACCCGCTGGCGCAGGAATTCGTCTCCTGGCGTGAAAAGTGCAAGCCGACGATCCGCTCGACCTACCAGATCCTGTCGCGCGGCACGCCGAACCTCGAAAACGAGACCTGGACGGAATCGGCCAACGTCATCAACGGCACGGACACGCCGGAACAGGCCGCAGAGAAGCTCCAGAAGGGCCTCGACAGCTGGTTCAAGCCGGTCAAGTAAGCCTTTCGGACAAGCTGTGAAATCCGCTTGAGGAGCGGGATTTTTCCCGCTCCGGTCCTCTCCCCGTAAAATTCGGGGGGAGGGACTTCCGGCGGCGCGGCTCGAATGGGCAGGCGCGGTGCCACATCCTCTTCGTCCCGGTGGACAGAGGTTGCCGAAGGGCAAAATTGGGGAAGCGACCCCGTTACTAATGTGTATGCTGAAATTGTCATGTGCGGCGGAGGCTGCCGCGCAAGGCGTTCGCGCATGTGAATCTAACGAACAACAACCGGAGGGGCGGCTGGCCATGAGCGACATACCTTCTTCCCACGATGCGACGGGGCTGATCAAGCGCCCGACGCGCTGGCATATCGGCATTTTCCTGCTGCCGGCATTCATCATCTATTCGGCGGTCATGATCCTGCCGCTCATCGAGACGCTGCGCCTGTCGCTGTTCAACACCGTGGACGGCCAGTCGACCTTCGTCGGCCTCGGCAACTTCAAGGTGCTGTTCGGCGATGAGCGCTGGGCCGCCGACTTCTGGAACGCGCTGAAGAACAACTTCATCTTCTTCGTGATCCACATGCTGGTGCAGAATCCGATCGGCGTTGCGCTCGCGGCCATGCTCTCGCTGCCGAAGCTGCGTTTTGCGGCCTTCTACCGCACGGCGATCTTCCTGCCGACGCTGCTGTCCTTCGTGATCGTCGGCTTCATCTGGAAGCTGATCCTCTCGCCGATCTGGGGCGTCTCGCCCTATCTCATGGATCTCGTCGGCCTGAAGTCGCTGTTCTCGCCCTGGCTCGGCAAGCCGAACTCGGCCCTCATCGCCGTGTCGCTGATCTCGGTCTGGCAATATGTCGGCATCCCGATGATGCTGATCTACGCCGCGCTGCTCAACATTCCGGACGAGGTTATCGAAGCGGCGGAGTGCGATGGCGTGACCGGCTGGAGCCAGTTCTTCAAGATCAAGCTGCCGCTGATCCTTCCCGCCATCGGCATCATCTCGATCCTCACCTTCGTCGGCAACTTCAACGCCTTCGACCTGATCTACACCGTGCAGGGCGCGCTGGCCGGGCCGGACAAGTCGACGGACATCCTCGGCACGCTGCTCTATCGCACCTTCTTCGGTTTCCAGCTCCAGCTCGGCGACCGCTCGATGGGCGCGACGATCGCGACGGTCATGTTCCTCATCATCCTCGCCGGCGTATCGCTTTATCTCTTCGCCATCCAGCGGCGCATGCGTCGCTACCAGTTCTGATCGGGAGGGCCTGACATGTCTCAAGCACGTAACTCGCTGACCCGCACGACGCTCGTCCATCTCGCGCTCATCAGCTACGCGATCATCTCGGTCTTCCCGGTGTTCCTGACGCTGATCAACTCGATGAAGGATCGCAATGCGATCTTCCGCAACCCGATGCAGCTTCCGACCCCCAAGACCTTCGATCTCGTCGGTTACTACACGGTGCTGGGGCAGGGCGATTTCACGACCTATTTCCAGAACAGCTTCATCGTCACGGTGGCCTCCATCGCGCTGGTGCTGCTCTTCGGGGCCATGGCCGCTTTCGCCCTCTCGGAATACCGCTTCCGCGGCAACACGCTGATGGGCCTCTATCTCGCCATCGGCATCATGATCCCGATCCGCCTCGGCACGGTCGCGATCCTGCAGGGCATGGTGGCGACGGGCCTCGTCAACACGCTGACGGCGCTGGTGCTGGTCTATACCGCGCAGGGCATCCCGCTTGCCGTGTTCATCCTGTCGGAATTCATGCGGACCGTCTCGGACGACCTCAAGAATGCCGGCCGTATCGACGGGCTTTCGGAATACTCGATCTTCTTCCGCCTGGTGCTGCCGCTGGTGCGCCCGGCCATGGCGACGGTCGCGGTCTTCACCATGATCCCGATCTGGAACGACCTGTGGTTCCCGCTGATCCTGGCGCCGAGCGAGGCGACCAAGACGGTGACGCTCGGCTCGCAGATCTTCATCGGCCAGTTCGTGACCAACTGGAACGCGGTTCTCGCGGCCCTGTCGCTCGCCATCCTGCCGGTCCTGATCCTCTACTTCATCTTCTCGCGGCAGTTGATCCGCGGCATCACCTCGGGAGCTGTAAAGTGAGTTCTGCAATGACCCCCATCCGTGTTCTCTCGGCCGGTCTCGGCAACATGGGCAGGAGCCATGCGCTCGCCTATCATGAGAACCCCGGTTTCGAGATCATCGGCCTCGTCAACCGCTCGAAGGTTCCGGTTCCGGCCGGGCTGGAAGGCTACGAAATCCATCCGTCCTTCCATGAGGCGCTGAAGGAGCTGAAGCCCGAACTCTGCTCGGTCAACACCTATTCCGACAGCCATGCCGAATACGCCATCGCGGCCATGGAAGCCGGTGCACATGTCTTCCTCGAAAAGCCGCTGGCGACCACTGTGGCGGATGCCGAGCGGGTCGTGGCCTGCGCAAGGGCGAACGGCCGCAAGCTGGTCGTCGGTTATATCCTGCGCCACCATCCCTCGTGGATCCGCCTGATCGCCGAGGCGCGCAAGCTCGGCGGTCCCTATGTCTTCCGCATGAACCTGAACCAGCAGTCGAGCGGGCCGACCTGGGCGACCCACAAGGCGCTGATGCAGACCACACCGCCGATCGTCGACTGCGGCGTGCATTATCTCGACGTGATGTGCCAGATCACCGATGCCAAGCCCGTCGAGGTGCGCGGCATGGGCCTGCGCCTCTCCGACGAGATCAAGCCGGACATGTACAATTACGGCCATCTGCAGGTGCTCTTCGACGACGGTTCGCTCGGCTGGTACGAGGCGGCCTGGGGGCCGATGATCTCGGAAACGGCCTTCTTCGTGAAGGACGTCATGTCGCCGAACGGTTCGGTCTCCATCGTCATGGACCCGAACGCCAAGTCCGACGATATCGACACGCATACCAAGACGGCCGTCATCCGCGTGCACAACGCGGCGACCGGCCCGGACGGGAAATTCCTGTCGCCGGACGAGGACCTGAAGATGGCGGGTGAACCCGGCCACCAGGAACTGTGCGACCGGGAACAGGCCTTCGTGCTGAAGGCCATCCGCGAGGACATCGATCTTTCGCGGCACATGGACGATGCGGTGCAGTCGCTGAGGATATGCCTGGCGGCCGATGAAAGTGTCAGAACCGGCCAGACGGTCAAGCTCTAAGGGGGATAAAATATGGGCTCTCTTCAACTGAAATCCGTACGCAAGTCCTTCGGCAATGTCGACGTCATCAAGGGCATCGACCTCGACGTGAAGGACGGCGAATTCGTCATCTTCGTCGGCCCCTCGGGCTGCGGCAAGTCCACGCTGCTGCGCATCATCGCCGGCCTCGAGGACGCGACCTCCGGCTCGATCACCATCGACGGCGCGGAAGTCGTCACCGTGCCGCCGGCCAAGCGCGGCATCGCCATGGTGTTCCAGTCCTACGCGCTCTATCCGCACCTGACGGTCAAGGACAATATGGGCCTCGGCCTCAAGCAGGCCGGCGCGCCGAAGGAGGAGATCGAAAAGCGCGTTTCCAAGGCGTCCGCCATGCTGTCGCTGGAAAAGTACCTCGCACGCCGTCCGGCCGAGCTTTCCGGTGGCCAGCGCCAGCGCGTCGCCATCGGCCGCGCCATCGTGCGCGAGCCGAAGCTGTTCCTCTTCGACGAGCCGCTGTCCAACCTCGATGCGGCGCTGCGCGTCAACACGCGTCTGGAGATTGCCAGGCTGCACCGCGAGCTGAAGGCGACCATGATCTACGTCACGCACGACCAGGTCGAGGCGATGACGCTGGCGGACAAGATCGTGGTGCTCGATGCGGGCGTCATCCAGCAGGTCGGCTCGCCGATGGAACTCTACAATCGGCCGGCAAACCTCTTCGTGGCCGGCTTCATCGGCTCGCCGGGCATGAACTTCATCGACGCCGAACGCCTTGGCGTTACCGACGCCAAGACCGTCGGCGTGCGCCCGGAACACCTGACCCTTTCGCGTGAAAGCGGCGACTGGCAGGGCAAGGTTGTGCATGTCGAGCATCTGGGCGCGGACACTATCGTCTACATCGAATCGGAAAAGGTGGGCTCCTTCACCGCCCGCCTGTTTGGCGAGCATCACTACGAGATCGGCGATACGGTCTTCGCGACGCCCGCCGCCGGCCAGACGCACCGTTTCGATTCAAATGGTCGTGCAATACGTTGAGGCCCCTCATCACAAATCCGTGATAGGGAAGGATTGCGGCTTTTCCGGCTGTGATCTACGATTGTCAAATATCAGAAACTAACATACAGCCTTGTTTGTATGTTGCGATGCGGTGGTCCTGCGATCACCGCATCTATTCGTTTTCAGCACCTGCCGCCCGTTGCCGGCACCGCCTATGGAAGAACCCATGCGTTTCACGAGACCGATTTCGATTGCGACCTTTGGCGCCCTTTTGATCCTCGCCGGCTGCCAGGAAGAGCAGGCTCCGCAGGGCGGCTTCGCCTTTCCGCCACCGCAGGTGGCCGTCCTCACGGTGAAGGCCGAGGATGTGCCGATCACCAACGACCTGCCGGGCCGCATCGCCGCCACCCGCATCGCCGAGGTCCGTCCGCGGGCGTCCGGCATCGTCATCGCACGCGTCTTCGAGCAGGGCTCGCAGGTCAAGCAGGGCGATGTGCTCTATCGCATCGACCCGGCGCCGTTCCAGGTGCAGGTCGAGAGCGCCGAGGCGACGCTGCGTCGCGCCAAGGCCGTTCAGGCGCAGGCGAAGAACGATACCGTTCGCCAGGAGCAGCTGAAGAAGTCCAACGTTTCTTCCGCGCAGAACTATGACGATGCCATCGCCAAGCTGGCGCAGGCCGATGCCGACGTCGCCATTGCCGAAGCCGGCCTTGCGACGGCCAAGCTCAACCTCGAATATACCGAGGTCAAGGCGCCGATCAGCGGCCGCATCGGCCGTGCGCTCATCACCGAGGGCGCGCTGGTCTCGGCCAACGGCACGGAAAACCTCGCCACGATCCAGCAGCTCGATCCGGTCTATGCCGACTTCACCCAGTCGGCGACCGACCTCATCCGCCTGCGCAAGGCGCTGGAGGACGGCGACCTGATGGCCGACAACAACTCGGCCGACGTCAAGCTCGTCCTCGATGACGGTTCTGCCTACGCGCAGCCGGGCAAGCTGCTGTTCTCCGAAGCCGCCGTCGACGAATCGACCGGTCAGGTGACGCTGCGCGGCGAATTCCCGAACCCGGACGGCGACCTGTTGCCGGGCATGTATGTGCGCGTGCAGATCGAGCAGGGCATCGAGAAGGGCGCCGTTCTGGTTCCCCAGCAGGCCGTGCAGCGTGATGCATCGGGCAGCGCGCTCGTCTACGTCGTTTCCGCCGACAACAAGGCCGGCCCGCGTCCGGTTCGCGTCGGCCGTGCCTCCGGCACGCGCTGGGTCATCACGGATGGCCTGAAGGACGGCGAGAAGATCATCGTCGAAGGCTTCCAGAAGGTTCAACCGGGCGGCGAAGTCGTTCCGTCGGAATGGGACCCGAATGCCGTTGCCAATGCGGAAAAGCCGGCTGCCGAAGGCGGCGAGGCCAAGGCAGGCGATGCCAAGGCCGGTGAAGCCGGCAAGGCCGAGGGCGGCGATGCCGCCAAGGCCGAGCAGGCGAAGTAAGGAACCGCACGATGCCCAGTTTCTTCATCGACAGGCCGATCTTCGCCTGGGTCGTGGCGATCTTCATCATGATCGCCGGCGCCATCTCCATCCCGCTCCTGCCGATCGCGCAGTATCCCGACGTCGCCCCGCCGCAGATCTCGGTCTCGACGTCCTATGCCGGCGCATCCTCGCAGGACACCTACCAGAGCGTCACCAAGCTCATCGAGGATGAGCTGAACGGCGTCGAAGGCATGCTCTATTTCGAATCGACCTCGAGTGCCTCGGGTTCGGCCGAAATCAACATCACCTTCGCGCCGGGCACAGATCCGAGCCAGGCTTCGGTCGACGTGCAGAATCGCATCAGCCGCGTCGAGCCGCGCCTTCCCGATTCCGTGCGCCGCCAGGGCGTGCAGGTCGAGGAAGCCGGTTCCGGCTTCCTGCTGATCGTCGCGCTGACCTCCACCGACGGCTCGATGGATGCCATCAGCCTCGGCGACTACGTCAACCGCAACGTCCTGTCTGAAGTGCAGCGCGTGCCGGGCGTCGGCCGTGCGCAGCTTTTCGCCACGCAGCGTTCCATGCGCATCTGGCTCGATCCCGCCAAGATGCTCGGCCTCAACCTGACGGCCGCTGACGTCAACGCCGCCATCCAGGCGCAGAACGCCCAGATCGCCGCCGGCAGCATCGGCGCACAGCCGAACCCGATCACCCAGCAGATCGCCGCGCCGGTCAACATCAAGGGCCAGTTGACGACGCCGGAGGAATTCGGTGCCATCGTGCTGCGTGCGAATGCGGACGGCTCGGCCGTGCGCCTGCGTGACGTCGCGCGCGTCGAGGTGGGCGGCGAGACCTATTCGTTCTCGACGCGCCTCAACGGCCAGCCTTCCGCCGCCGTTGCCGTGCAGCTTTCGCCGAGCGGCAACGCCATGGCGACCTCCGAGGCGATCAAGGCGCGCATGGACGAACTGGCCAAGTTCTTCCCGCCGGGCATCGAATATTCGATCCCCTATGACACTTCGCCCTTCGTGAAGGTGTCGATCGAGAAGGTTCTGCATACGCTGCTCGAAGCCGTCGGCCTCGTGTTCCTCGTGATGTTCCTGTTCCTGCAGAACATCCGCTACACGATCATTCCGACGCTCGTCGTTCCCGTCGCGCTGCTCGGCACCTGTGCCGTCATGCTCGCCATGGGCTTCTCGATCAACGTGCTGACGATGTTCGCCATGGTGCTCGCCATCGGCATTCTCGTCGACGATGCGATCATCGTCGTGGAGAACGTCGAGCGCATCATGTCGGAGGAGGGGCTGCCACCCAAGGAGGCCACCCGCAAGGCGATGAAGCAGATTACCGGCGCCGTCATCGGCATCACGCTGGTGCTTGCCTCGGTGTTCATCCCGATGGGCTTCTTCCCCGGTGCGGTCGGCGTCATCTATCAGCAGTTCTCGCTGACGATGGTCGTATCGATTCTCTTCTCGGCCTTCCTCGCCCTGTCGCTGACCCCGGCGCTCGCCGGCAGCTTCCTGAAGCAGGTTCCGAAGGGGCATCATCACACCAAGCGCGGCTTCTTCGGCTGGTTCAACCGTGTCTTCGACCGCAATTCGCGGCGCTACAGCGGGGCCGTCGGCTGGCTGATCTACCGTGCGGGCCGGGTCATGGTGATCTATATCGCGATCCTCATCGGCCTCGGCTACATGTTCATGAAGCTGCCGTCCTCGTTCCTGCCGGACGAAGACCAGGGCTTCGCCATCGTCATGATGCAGCTTCCCTCCGAAGCGACGGGCCACCGTACCGACGAGGTGCTGACGAAGGTCGAGACGATCTTCGGTCAGGAAAAGGCCGTCAACACGATCGTCGGCATCAACGGCTTCTCGTTCTTCGGCGCAGGCCAGAACGCCGGCCTTGCCTTCGTGACGCTGAAGGACTGGAGCGAGCGCGGGCCGGAAGATTCCGCCCAGGCGATCGCCGGGCGCGCCAGCATGGCGATGAGCCAGATCAAGGATGCGATCAGCTTCGCGCTGTCGCCGCCGCCGATCCAGGGGCTCGGCACGACGGGCGGTTTCTCGTTCCGTCTGCAGGACCGCGGCGGCCTTGGCCAGGAAGCGCTGACGGCGGCGACCAATCAGCTCATCGGCCTTGCGGCCCAGAGCAATGTCGTCACCGGCGTTCGCGTCGACGGCATGCCGGACGCCGCGCAGGTCAATGTCGTGATCGACCGTGAGAAGGCCAATACCTTCGGTGTGACCTTCGCCGACATCAATACGACGATCTCGACCAACCTCGGCTCGACCTATGTCAACGACTTCCCGAATGCCGGGCGCATGCAGCGCGTGACGGTCCAGGCGGACCAGAACGAACGCATGCAGGTCGCAGACCTCCTCAACCTGAACGTCCGCAATTCCAAGGGCGGCATGGTTCCGCTCTCGGCCTTCGCGACCGCGGAATGGGTGAAGGCGCCGACGCAGACGGTGGGCTATAACGGCTATCCGTCCATGCGCATCAGCGGCGACACCAAGCCGGGCTTCTCGTCCGGTGACGCGATCGCCGAGATGCAGCGGCTTGCCGGCCAGCTTCCGCCGGGCTTCGGCTACGAGTGGACGGGCCAGTCGCTGCAGGAAATCCAGTCCGGCTCGCAGGCGCCGATCCTTGTCGGCCTGTCGATCCTGCTGGTGTTCCTGTGCCTTGCGGCGCTCTATGAAAGCTGGTCGATCCCGTTCGCGGTCATTCTCGTGGTGCCGCTCGGGGTTATCGGTGCGGTTCTTGCGGTCACGATGCGCGACATGTCGAACGACGTGTACTTCAAGGTCGGCCTCATCGCGATCATCGGCCTTTCAGCCAAGAACGCGATCCTGATCATCGAGTTCGCCAAGGAGCTGATGGCCGACGGCAAGTCGATGATGGAAGCCACCATCGAGGCCTGCCACCTGCGCTTCCGCCCGATCCTGATGACCTCGCTCGCCTTCACGCTCGGCGTTCTGCCGCTTGCGATCGCGACGGGCGCCAGCTCGGGTAGCCAGCGCGCCATCGGCACCGGCGTGATGGGCGGCATGATCACCGCCACCGTGCTCGCCATCTTCTTCGTGCCCGTCTTCTTCGTCTTCGTGATGAAGCTCTTCGGCTACGGGAAGAAGAAGGAGGAGCCGGCTCCGGCCGCAAACCCGGCAGAGTAAGCCGCCATGCGCCGGACCAAGGCGGAGGCCAAGGAAACCCGCCAGCAGATCCTGCTGGCGGCCGAGAAGGTCTTCTACGAAAAAGGTGTCGCCCATGCCTCCATGGAGGATGTGGCACGCGCCGCGGGGGTTACCCGCGGCGCCATCTACTGGCACTTCGCCAACCGGGCGGACCTCGTGCTGGAACTCTACGATTCGCTTCCCCTGCCGCAGGAAGACCTGATCGCCCGCGAGCTGGAGGCGGAGAATGTCGACGTGCTCGGCCTTCTCGAACGGGTCGGCAAGCAATGGCTGGAACTGCTCGCAGGAGATGAGCATCGCCAGCGGATCCTCTCGATCCTCCTGCGCTGTGACGCCACCGGCGAATTCGCCCGTATCTCCGAACGCCAGAACGATATCGACGACGAGCATATGCAGACGCTGGAGGCGGCCTTCGCCAAGGCGCAGCGCCAGGGCCAGCTCTGCGCGGCGTGGACGCCGCGCTCGGCCGCTTCCATGCTGCGCTGGGTGATCAAGGGCCTGTGTTCGGAATGGCTGCTGTTCGGCCGCCGTTTCGATATCGCGGATGAAGGCAAGGAGGCGTTACGCCGGCTTTTCCGCAGTTTCGCAACACCTCTTGCGCAATAGGAGAACCCGGCTGCGACGAGTCGGGTTCCTTCCTGCAAAAGCCTTGTGGGGAGAATCGCTTAGCGGCAGACCTTCACGCGTTTGACGACGAGATGGCCCCACTTGTTGTAGCGCTTGATCTTCTTCCAGAAGCAATGGCGATGATGGCCGTAGTAGTGGCTGACGTGGCTGTGATGGCCGCCCCAGCCATGGCCGCCCCCGAAATAGAAGCCGCCTGCCTGCGATGGCGCCGCGAAGGATACCGCTGCGACGGTCGCGACAACGGCGGACATGATGAACTTGCGCATTTTCAGTCTCCTTTCTTCCGGTGAGGGGATGCGTGATTTCATCCCGCAGGCTCACTGTGACAGGAGAGGCGTGGCGGCGATGTTTCCAGAGGAACAGGGCGTTACCGGTCGAGCTCGGGATAGTAGCGATCCATCCCATTCGGCCGCAGCCTTTCGCCGATCATGCAGTCGAAGGCCGGCCCCGCCGTGCGGATCACCCGGGCGGGCGGCTGGGCGCGGCTCACTTCCAGGATGAGCTTGCGGCGGATGGCGATAGTGAAATCCTCCGGCTCCTGCACGGACAGCACGAAGGCGCCCGGACCGCCGATGACGCAGTTTGCGTAGTAGTCGTCGAGCGAACCGTAGGCGGCGGAAGGGCGGATCATGATGGCAAGGCCGTTGATGACGATGCCGAGCGCTGCCGCCGCATCGCGCGCGGGCGTGACGGGCGCGCCGAAATTGTTCGGCCCGTCGCCGGAAACATCGATGACGCGGCGCATGCCGCGATAGGCATTTTCCTCGAAGAGCCTTGCACCATAGGCGATGGCGCCGGAGATCGATGTGCCGCGGCGCGTGGCGATCGGGCGAGCTTCCAGAAGCGCGGCGAAGGCGCCGGCCTCTTCGGGGCCGGAGATGATCTGCCAGGGAATGTGCGAGCTGTCGCGGATCGTGCCGGCCCATTCGAAATAGGTGATGGCGATGCGCCCCGTCAGCCCCTCGCGCACGGCATTGATGAAATCGGGATGGCGGAGCGCCTCCACATAGCCGGCGCGCTGCACCTCGGCCTCCTCGATATCCATGGAGCCGGATACATCGACCGCCAGCACCAGCTCCACGTCGACCTCGTCGCTTGAAGCGGCGGCGAGCCCGGCGCCGGCCGTCAGGCTCATCAGCAAGGCAAGCGTCGTCAGCATGATCGTCACCCATCCCGTGCATGCGCTACGGGTAAATGTATCACGAGCGGCACACGGAAAGGGCGAGCATTCTTCAAAAAACGGTGATAGGGACGAATAGTCTGGGGTGTGAAATCGTCTGGTTTCTGCACCTGTGATTGCGGGTGCCTGCGAATGTTCGGGCACGAGGATGGGCCTACATGATTTTCAGGAATATTCTCGACGCGTTGCGCAAACGTGTGCCCGGTCGCGGGAAGGGTGTGTCGCAGGAGCCGCTTTCGCTGGAAGAGAAGCTGGTTCAGGACTACGACCTCTATCTTGTCGATCTCCACGACGAGCTGCCGGACCTTCTGGCCGAGCGCGACGCCATGCGTGCGGCCTGGCGCGATGGGGATTTCGATGCCTATCATCGGGCCTTCGAAGCGGCGCGGGCAGGCGGCGTCATCGCGGGAAACGGCAAGCCGCTTTACGCGCTGGTGCACGACTGGTTTCACGAGCCATTCCTGGCCCTGCCTGAGGACGAGGAAAGCGTGTCGGTGCAGGAGGATGAGCTGGCGCCCTTCCGGGCATTCTTCCATCGCAGCCCCTCCGCCTTTTCCGCTGCCACCTATGCCGATGCCATGCGCGCAATGGCCTTCGTGCGGCGCGGCTCGGCATGGGGCCACGCGGTCCGCGGCGACCAGTGGCAAAGCTATCAAACGCTTTTGCGGGAGGCGGACGACGTTCTCGACAGCCATCGCGATCCGGCGGATTTCAGCTGGCGGATGAGCGATTATCGCCGCTTGGCCAATGAGGGCAATTTCGAGACCTTCAAGGCGCGCTTCGAGCGGGTCTGGCTGATGGATCGCTACAATATCGATCTCTGCCGCTCTCATGCCCGCATGATCATGCCGCGCTGGCTCGGGCGGGACGAGCGTGATCTGGAAAACTTCGCCCGCCGCGCTGCGGAACTGACCAGTGACCGTTTCGGCCTCGGTTTCTATGCGCTGATCCATCAGGCCAATACCGAGGTCGGCGACCATGAACTCGAAGACACCTTGTGCGATCCCGATCTCGTCAAGCAGGGCTTCGAGGATCTGCTTGCGCGGTTCCCCGCCCCGAGCGTGATGAACCTCTATGCCGACGCGCTGGAATGGATGGGCGATACGGAAGCGCTGGCCGATCTTCTGGAAAGCCGCTTCCGGGTGATGGTGCCGCAGGTCTGGTATGGCGAGACACGCAGCGACAAGATTTCCTATCTCTTCGCCACGTTGCTTGAGGCGGCGGATGTACTGGAGGAGCGCCGCGCCGCCCGATAGGCGCTGCAGCGCGGTGAGGGCGGGGAGGGCCGTCCGCTTGCCGGCTTTCACCGGCATATGCCCTGCGCCCGCGCCCGCCGGTAGCGCGGCACTGGCCGCTTTGTGCAGCGTCATCTCGTTGTCCGGCCCCTTTGGAACCATGTGCGCCCGCTCGGTTCCCTTGCCGTCGCCGGACTTTTCACATTTGCCCCGCATCCGGCTTGGGGGCGGGCTGGCGCTCGGCCCTGCCGCCTGCTAGCTCTTGCAGGAGCCGACCGCCGGAGCCGACCTTGCAGGACATCACCGACCTTTCCGCCCTTGCCCTTTCCGCCGCTATCGCCGAACGCCGGCTCACCTGCCGAAGCGTGATGGCGGCCTATCTTTCCCGCATCGAGGCGATCAACCCGCTTCTCAATGCCATCGTCTCCCTCCGGCCGTCCGATGTGCTGCTTGCCGAGGCCGAGGAGGCCGACAGGGCGCTGGCGGCCGGGGACTATCGCGGCTGGCTGCACGGCATTCCCTTCGCGGTGAAGGATCTTTCCGAGGCGAAGGGCATCCTCTGCACCTTCGGCTCGGCGAATTATGCGGATTTCGTGCCCGACTATGACGATATCCACGTCGAGCGCATCCGCGCTGCCGGCGCCATCATCATCGGCAAGACCAATGCGCCGGAAATGGGCCTCGGCTCGCACAGCTACAATCCGGTCTTCGGCGTGACCCGCAATCCCTATGACCGCACGAAGAGCGCCGGCGGCTCGTCCGGCGGCGCGGCGGCAGGGCTTGCCGCACATATCCTG
>APMI01005474.1_pt1 | contig 29049 bp, 27 predicted proteins | sample 667938 | NCBI WGS metagenome assembly APMI01 (sample SAMN01084076, study PRJNA167559) | wastewater metagenome | biome: Wastewater | place: Denmark: Ejby Moelle, Odense | collected 2011-11-28
TCATTGAAATACTTTAGTAAATAAAATTGACCTATTTGTTTCTACATAATTATTAAGTAAGAAATATTACTTTTATAGATTTATTATTCTAGTTTTGTTAAAAGTATTTGTAGTTCTAGAATAATACACAATAAACGTCACAAATAATTATTGATATGCTAAGAATACTTTACCGAGCAACCTTCACGTCTCTGAAAGTGTCCACTGTAGCAAAAAAAGCTCCACGACTTCGAGGACCAATTCCCAAAATCATTTTAGGCACACTTATCACAATATCGATGTACCAAGCATCAACGAGAGCCAACATGATTGAGGATAAGTAGATCGACAAGGTTAGAAAATAAATGAACAAATCAATCAACTAGCTGAAGAGTAAATATGGGTAGATGACTGTTTACCCTGCTGTCAAGTAATTATGCTGTAATTCAGCTATAATCTTCGAGGCAATACGTACACCATTGAATTTCAAATTGACCAGCGAAAATGTAATATTTTTGTATTGCTTACATCTTTCTTTTCTCAGTACAACGATAGCAGCTCCTATCGAGTTTGCGATATGAAATCCATGGTGAAGGGTGATGTTATCACTTTCTACATCGACTTCGAGGAGAACGACCCCAAGTGGAAAAGTACTTGATCTTTTACTTAGCCCCTCAAAGAGGCAGACTGTCTATTACTGGCATCAGGACAAATGAGAGACCTAACTTCCGAGTTATTTTCTAGAAAGATGACTATATCACTGACCGGAATATATCAGCACTTAAGCAAAGCTACCATGAGGCTGTTAAACCCAAACAAGATGGTTAGCTTTCGCAAAACTTCGGGTCAGTAACACCATCAAATAGTAGGAATCCGAAGCAAAGACTTAGCCAAAAGCCACAATAGAATGAACTGCATAAAAAGTTAGCAGAGTTTGGTGTCACAGTATTCGATCCCAAAGATAAAACTGTAGAACTGGACTGGGATTTCCTTGCTGGCTACTAAAAGCAAAAACGAGCTATCGAAGATACGATTTTACTTGCATTAAGCTATCCTTAAATCTATGATGAAATTACAGAGAACACAAGAATGAAAAATGAGCCCAACAGACCCAAAGCAATCCTGTTTGAAGGACCTCCGGGAACAGGGAAAACAACAAGCGCGAAGATAATTTCGCAGCAGGTTAACATCCCACTGGTCTATATTCCAATATAGGCCATTATGAGTGAGTTCTACGGAAAAAGCGAGCAGAAGCTATCTGAGATGTGGGAAATATGTAAAAAGATGGGCAAAGTCATCATATTTATAGACTAAATTGATGCTCTAGCTGGTAATAGATCCTCAGATATGCATGAGGCTAGCAGAAGAATATTGTCTACGCTGTTAAGAAAAATAGATAGTTTTTAGTCTACTACAAATGTGATGCTTATTTGCGCTACTAACCGGAAGCAAGATTTAGATCCAGCAATGCTAAGTCGGATCGACCTCAGCATTCCTTTTAATTTGCCAGATTCCCAGTCTCGGTCAGCAATTTTTAAGCGATATGCCAAACATCTAAGCGAAGAGCAGAGGCATATGCTGGCTGAGCAGACTGAGGGCTTTTCGGGAAGAAACATTAGTGATATTTGCAAACGTAAATATGTTACAATATACAGATGCATAGCGAAGGTGGGCCTCTAAGCTAATCCGACAGGAAGTAAAATAGAAACTGCCTGACATGGCCGAGTACGTGATTTCGTTACACTAAAGAAAAGCAGCTAATTTAAACTGATTTGTATAAACTAAATTCTTGGTTCATAAAATTAGTCATGGCATCAGATTATAATATGGCAATCTATCGTAAACTAATCAAACAGATCTACATCTTGTATGCTAAAGATAAAAATCTCAAAAGATATATGGTAACAGTACTTAAATAAAACGCTAAATTATTGATGAAGTCTTAAAAATCTGAGCTTGAAACCCTATGTAATGATTTTAGTTGCTTGTTTTAAATTCTACTAACTGCACAGAACAAGAAACCTATTATAGAGACAAAAAAGTAGTTACATTTGAGTTTCATTTCACATGCTCATTTTCAATTACCTGAAGTTGACAAGCAGGAAACTGAAATCAGATAACTCTTCTATGTTTTGGGTTGGGTTCAATTTTATTATATGCTCTACTTTAAGAAAATATTTCCCAAAAAAATAATAGGTGATCGTGGTGTTTGGACTTAGCTACTCAGTGAACTTAATGGAAAAATCAGTTGGGGTAGAGACACTCATAACAAAATCGATATAATTGTGCCAAGAATAGGCGATAAACTGACAGCGATACTTTGATTTATGTAGAATACACATTTATATATAATCAGACAATGCAGCTCATAAGATATCTAAGGGTGTCTAGTTAGCACTCCGGAAAAGCCATATATAGCATAAATTCAAGCTATTAGGGATTATTTTGCTTTATTTTTTTAGCTGAATGCACGATTTGACGAATATTTTTTGCCGAGGGAATGCTTTTAAGGTTGAGCCATTTATAGAATTTATAGTTATTGTCGTATACATTAACTGCTAGTGGATTGTTCAAGTACTTAACAAAATCGCTCTTGTTAAGTAGCAGACCCTAAATCATAAGATAAAGCATTACCTCGTTGATGGATTTCAGCTATCTCTTGATCAGATGACTGAAGCTGAGATTTCCGCTCCACTTTTCAAAATTAAGCATAAGGCTGATGTTACCAGACAGATTGCTTGCATAATGACCAGTCTCGATAAATTCCAGTAGCTGTCTCTTTAGGTTCAAATAGATTTCCAGCATCTCCAGCTTATCCTCTTTTAGCAGAGTGAAATAGGTTTCCTTTTCCAGTGACTGCTCTTCGCTAGACTGTGAAGTTCTAGAAATTGACTTCAATGATGCGTTGCTTGTCTTTCGGTGCACAGTTGGACGAGCACCCAATACATAAGAAAGGTTGTCCTATTTTTCCTCGAAGCCGAACAATGAAGTATACCTTGTTTCGACATTTAAACTCTGTAGCACTCCCTTCTTGATGAGATCAGTTGACATTACGTTTTTGGGACTAAGCAAATCTGATGAAATATCTTTAAAGTGTTTGCGTTTGATGTATATTGCTTTGGGCTCAGTCACACAGTTAGCAAATGAAAAATCAACATCAAAGTAGTCTTCATCTTTGATCTTCACGTTCAGCAGTTTCTTGCTTTATTGAAGTAAAATTGGAGTATTAAGATTTTACTTCACCTTTTTCTGACTGTGGTGAAGCAGAAAATCCATCTCGATATTGATTGTGACCACCTTATTCGTATCAACATCAACCGCATGGAAGATCTTCTCCTCCATTGCCAGAACATAGAAATGGCGAAGAGCTTGAAGGTGCCACTTGTTGTCAGTTGGGGAGTTAGGAAACTGAGGGAATATTGAGATAAAAAGTGATGCGATCGACATATCCTCACGATTAAAGGTATAGTTTCCGTAACCCAAAAATATAAAACCAATTGCCATGTTGATTGCCATACTAAACCCATAATGGAACACTTTAGAGTCTTGGAATTTTTTACGGATGACTCTGATTAGCTTCAGACACTAAATATCACAGGTACCAGCCATGATTAACGACAGAGCGAGGATAGATGAGCTCAGTAGTGAAAATAGTTCATACTGATCGATACAATTTTTGTTAAGAGGGTCGTTAGCGAACTCGCACTTGATTATTCTAATGGATTTGAGTTGCTCAATGTGCCACTTAATAGAGGCTACAGCCTGAGCATCGCCAGTGCCTGCATATTTGAGTCCCATAGACACTGCGCACCCTGTGAGTACACTCGCATATATGCTTGTGATTGTCTGGTAGTCTATTTCAGACACATTGTAGATCAAGTAATATTGTTCGTGCACTTGTTTCAGGGAGTTTTCGAAGATGAAACGAATTAGCTCAGGTATCTGCTTCACCATGTAGTCAGTAGTGTTAGATATGGAATCCCACATGATCAGATTGCGGGCTATTGTCTTCAACAAAATGTGATTTGGGTTGCACTACTATATGGTGTTGAAGCTGTTAGGAATCGATATCTTGTGTGCCAATTCAGCATTATTGGACTTCAGGTACATCAATGATATCGCCACTAAAGAAGCAGGTGCTGTAATATGTAAGTTTACATTTGGACCCTCTTTTATACTTGAGCACTTGTTGTCGTTAATGAAGTTTGTACTCATCATCGATTGAGGAGGCTCCATTACTTTACCTCCTTAAATAAATCTAATTAATCTTTCTTCTAGTTGCAAATCTCTAAAACTTTATTTTGTGTCCTTCATTCCTAAGCAAATCATGCCAAGGGCCCAGCCGGCTGCGAGAGAATAGCCTTCCCTGTCCAAACACTTGTCAGTGCACGGGCGTTTGCCAATTTGTGAGAGAGTCATTTCAGTCATGGTTCTATTGCATGTACCCTTGTGCAGAAGTCCGATGCCAATAAGTGCACTCGTTTGCACATTAATTGGAATTTATAAATCCACACTCGGTGGTAAGAGCACAGGAATATGTAAAACTAGAGTCTTAGACAAATTTTCATCTGATTTGCCGATGTTTGATGCGCTCACTCCCAGCAAGATAGCCACACTTGTGAATTCGTTATTGGGCTTCAAATACTGGTAAATATCAGTTGGGGAGAAGCATTTCAAATACCCCAGCAGACCTAATGACAATAGAAATCCTGAGTGATCTCGCTTTGGAGTATCTGGTTTTTGATAAAATATCCAAGTCTTCAGATGATCTTCACTTAAAGGAATAACGTGTCTAGAGAGTTTCAAACCTGTTGCCATTCCTGAATGGAACTAAGGCCAATGAATTATTGATTATTTGTCATCCTTTAAGTCTAAATTGATCTTTATCTCATTTGGCATAAGTCCGCTCAAATTTATCTTTGGAATTTTGATAATGTCAGTGATAAAGGATCGACTTGTTCCTAGGCTAAATGCACCTTGACCTACTAAAACTGATACTTTTCTGTTAGCAAATTTTAACAAAATATTTTGACTCTAAACCTCCCACTTGTGTTCTGGAATAGACTAGATATCTCGTGGCTTAACTTTAATTTCGGACGTGGATGAAAGCAGTCGATCAACCTCTTCGAAAACTAAATCATTATTAATTTTATTCATTTCTGAAGCATTCGATGTTAGGAAATACTCTTCTGAAGTTGAAGTATGGACTAATGTCTTGATATGCTCATCAAAGGAGGGTCTTTTCAAGTAGAAAGGAACTATGGATTTCTTCTTCTTGTACATTTGAATATTCTTGTAAAGATCCTCCCTACGAATGAGTCGGAAGCCAAGTTCAGGTATATCCTCATAAAGCTCGAAGTGTAGATTTTTTCTCATTTCTCTCAACAGCCAGTAGAAAATCGACCTTATTGATTGAGGGTAGCTGAGAATATCACTGTGATTCTGATTGTTTTGAATCAGGAAAATGAAAGCCTTCTGTTCCTTACTCTAGGTCTTAATTTGTTTGAGCTTCTACTATTCCTTGATTGCATTGAAATAGTCTATATGAAACACCTTTTGAGAAAGTAATGGGTATGGTCTAACAAAATGATCTTTACTGCTTTGGACTGACATGATATTTCTTGAAAATGGTTCGATACTCGCAAACGGTTCTGCGTTTATAAGTATGCTGATGAAGTTAAATATGAAGCTTGTCCTGTTGTAAATGCAGACTATATTGTGTTTAAGAGCGCTTGATTTTAATATTATCTGGTTGATAATCAGGAACAAATCAGGCACTTACTCTAAGACTTGATAATTATCTAGAACTTTCACGTTGAGCTGGTGATGCGGAGAACGATGATGTCTTAAATAAAACTAAATATATTCAAACTTCTGAGCTGCAATTGCCAGTTAGATGATGAGATTGCTTAATTCTAGCCTTTCTTTGTTACAAGTTTAATAAAACTGCAACTCTTCGCATAGCAAGTGAAGAGTTTGAATTATTGGTAATTTTGCTTTCTCCATCTCTTTAAAAATATCAATTAATTTCTGTCCTTATTTGTACCTGTTCAAGAAAACGGCGAAATTTTCATGCTAGGCAAGAGTTAGCTCGAGTGTCCGGATCATCAAAGCTTAAGTGTGATTGCTGCAAAAAGTTGGTATAATTTTTATGGTCTGACCTCGTGAGTCTAATAATTTGCGATTTTCGAACTTCGCTATTTCTGATAGTATTTTTTCAGAAAAAATAAACTTATCGCGATGAAGGTATGTAATTTGTTCATTTTGGATGACAACAGCAACATCGTCTAGCCGTTAAATTGAATTAGCCACTATTTCCATATCAATTTGAGGGATGCTCTTCGAGTAGGCATCTAAACAAAGCATATCAGACGGATAAAGTTTACAAGTTCCGACTGCCTGACAGTTTTCCATTTAAGTAAGTTCCTTCACCGGTTCCTTGAATGCTGAGAGGTCAACTTCAAAAATTTTCATAGTGTTAATGTTAGTGATGGCGTAAAGGTAAATTTGATTCTTTTTTGTGGACTTAACTATGCTTACTTTGGTAATTTCGTTTTCAGTATGATTGGACTCATATATAGTTTGGGCGAGCACTTCGTAAAGCGGAAATTACACAATGGTCCTTAGCGAATATGTTTGAGTTGGCAGATATGCATTCTGGTACTCCGATTGAATCTACGCAAAGTTGGCGACTAACAGATGGATTGCATTTCTGTTCAGCTCTTAGTTATAGGTCAACATCAGTGGCACCTCTGCAGATAAATATGTGATCTTTTATTTCGATTTATACCAAGGGCGTATGCCGGGTCCTTGAAGTTCGCCTAATATTTTTATTGGATTTAGCGGATGTCTTGTCAAACTTGCATAACAATACTTACCGAGTGAGTCGCTTTCCTCGAAGTCAATGCTGGATTTGTTTTTTTGGTAGTACAAAATTTCCTGTAGTTTAGACTAGGCTTTGATGAAAAATTCAATGAGCACTCCTTCAGTCATGGGGAACACTCTGGATATCTGCTGATCCAACGGAAGGTAGAATTTGTTGCCGCCTGCTGTCACAATGAGCAAGGAGTCAGAGTTAAAGCTAACATGACAATTGTGTTAATGATTGGAGACCAAAGTTGTCTGCATGTTGAGAGTGACTTCGCAAACTTCCGAGAAGAAGCAGTTCATGGAAGAAATCGTGATGAGGTCAAGCGAAAGTCCTGAGTGATCTTGCATCTTTTTTTATATTTTGAATTCAAATGTAATTTATAATTTATAAATGAATCAAGTGTGAACAATCTTAACAATTAATAATCAAATGATATCACAACTTTCTCTTCTGTATGGGATGAGAGGGCTGATCTAGTATCATAGGAATATCGGCATCATGATCTTCTGGCTTTGCTTTATTTTTGTCAACACTTTTTACATACTGACCATTGGTAGGCTATTGTGTTTACTGGTGATTTTGCTAAGCTGCGGTTCTCTCGCCTTTAGTTGGGCTTAGTTTTCCATTTTGTTATTTTTTATCAGGAGTCCCAGCACAAGCTCCCATATGCTAGATAGAAACTTACAAATAATATATCAAACTGGTTAGGTTAATAATCGAAAGTTATTTATTACATTCATTTAATGCTATATCGATTTCATTAGATTACGATATTTACATTTTTTGCCCTAGAAGTATTCAAAATGGGAGGAGGTTATAAATAGAAATTAAAATACTTGCATTAATTATGGAGTTGTAATGGAGGCAAATTATGAGTCCATTATTATTTATTGTAATATACTATTCATGCACTCATTATTGTTATGAAGCACGAAGTCATTGAGATCCCCTCCGACAACGAAGAGCAGTAACGGTTCAAGAACAAGGAAATCGCCATCTTGCAGAGGCAAATCGAGGATTAGGCTGCTCTACTTAGGTCTAACACTGGTCTCATGCTTGCCATTAATAAGCGATTCATCGATGGCACTCCTAAGGAGAAGGACCAAATTCTAGCATAGCGGATTAAGAAGATGTTCATTGACAAGGCTAACTTCGATATATCCAAAGAGTATTTCTGCCTGAAGCGCGAACCAAACTATAACCATGAGAACTGCTAGCTGGAACTCAACTCGCTGCTGGTGTTTGGCACTGACTTTTGGCCTACTCGCCAAATTAAGCATGATTCGAGTGTGCTTAAGCTGCCTATCTAAGTAATTAAGATTGACGATTCACACTGCAAGCTAAAGTTCATCAACCACGCCGATGCTTTAAAGTGGCTCGATATCTACATTCTCGACAAGCAAGTCAAGTCTAAAATAGAGGAGGAGTAACAGGAAATGAATGACTAGTTGCCAGAGCAAACTAAAGTTAATTCAGCAAAACTCAAGGGATGGTTTAAGCTACAAAACTATTTTTACCAGGGTTTTGAAAGAGCGCGATAGGCACGATTCTGCACAAATCTTTAGAAGAATTTGAAGTAAATGATTTAAGACACAAAGACAACCAACTATCTGAAATTTAAAGAGCAAATCGAGAAAGAAATGCTCAAGGATGATCAAATTAAAATATCTTACGAAATGGCTGAATAGCGAAACAGGCATCATAAAAAGTATAGAAAGGATGAATATTCCAGGTATAAGGAAGATAAGTCATATAGAAGTAACTACAATAAGTACAGATAGCGTTCTAGAGAGAAGCATGAATCTCACCGATACTAGAAGTACCCAAGGGAGAGATAATCACGTGGACATCGACACCACCATAATCACGAAAGATAGAGCAGAAAGTCGGTGAATAAGACGACAATATACTCTTACCCTTCTACACAACAAAATAAACGCAATTTCCAATAACCGGACAAGAGACTCCATCAAAGCAATTTGCTAGAAGGGGTAGGCAACAAAGATAACAGCAGCCTATCGTTCCTGCTCGACAATAATGAAAACCTGAACTCAATCACAGACGCACTGAAGAATATGGACCTGGAGGAGGGACAGCTCGATCTCTCAGTTGAGCTTGCACCTATTGCTGACTTTAAGCCCCATCTGGATACCTCAGTTGTGATTGGTCCAGTGGTTCAAAGCACTAGTAACAGCAAGCAGGTTCAATCGACCACCCAGAGTCAGTTATTTCAAAATCCATCGAGTACTAAGACGACCTACAAATCCAAGAATGAAGACCACAAGAAGTAGAAATAGTCCACATTCGACTATTTGAAGTACATTGAGCAAAGTGAGATGTAATTCAATAGCATATCCAAAGATCCCAAATGAGCGATGACTGAATACTGATGATGCGATGACTGTATGACTCTAATCTAAATTAAATATATTAATCATTATTGTCTTATGATATTTAAGACAACTGCTTACGGAGTCAAGAACTTCTACAAGTAACTGGGTCTCTCTCAGCATTTCTCTCTGAGGGGACTGCTCAGACGATGGGAAAGACAGCGACCAGTTTTGTTCAGATTGTCCAAGTTCGTACTCATTTACACTGTGATAACCACATCATCGATGCTGTTTTTGCCGGGCACCATGCTCCCACTGCAAAAGTGGTTTAAGCTGTTCGCAGTAGCTAGGTATGATTGAGCTTATGTAGAGCAGAGCAGGTGTGTCGATTTTGGTATCTCAACTCGCTTGTTTCAGACCAAGTTGGTTATGTCTTAGCCATGTACAGACTGATTTTTTATATACTCGATCAAGGCATGGAAGATGAACGCAACATTGCCAAGTATATCGATCACGTCAATCGAGCAGTCAAAGGAGAGTATGTCGTACACAAAGCTTCAAACCATGCCAATATAGAAAGCATAAGCAATTCAGTTTTGCTTCTCAAAAAGATCTTGATGAACCATTAAAAGCATAGTCGCAAAGAAAGTTTGCTCAAAAGTAAGCTATTTGTCAGCAAAATTAATGATATTTTCTGCGAATCTGCAGTACACTCTAAAGGGAGAGTAGACGAAATTGATAAAAGTAACTTCGCATTATGCTTGAAGCTAATTGAATATCTTCTCAAATTTGAAGTCCCTGATAAAAGACTTGAAATTCTCTCCAATTTTAAATTAATTTTAAAAGACGGAAACAAGAAATTTATTGTGCACTTATTCCTGAAAGATGAGGCAGTTAAGAAATAGATAAAGCGCGTATACAATGAAAACATAGAGTGTCGTCCAATAATTATGTAGATTTTAGCTGTGGCTTAATAGGAAAGGATAAAAAGTTTAGTTTGATTACTGTTATTACTTCTATATTAAAATAAATCTATGATCAAAAAGGAGGTGCTTCATCGAGCTGAAGTTAAGACTGTGTACTCGTCTGAAAAGCAATAACGAATGAAAGTGTATTTTGATCTCACCCAGCAGTACAAATAGTGCATGTAACCCTGCAAACTTAACCCTGTTGAGATGCAGCAGGAGTGCCAAGCTGAATGCTAGAAAATATACGACAAGTATGTTGAGATATTGAAGCCCCGATATTAAAATAACAAAGAGAGGTTAGAAATGGAAGTAAAAAACTCACCCATTTTCACATCCAGGCCACGAAGAGACAGAAGTGGATGGTTTTGGAACCTGTTCGACACTTCATTTAGATAATTTATAGGTCTGGAGCCAAATGTAGCACCATGAAGTGATAGTTAAAATTTACTATGTTTAATATAAGCACAAAGGTATTATAATGGATAAAGTATTTCATTCAATTAACTCTATCATATCCCAAGGATCTTGGTCATTAGTATTGAAATTTCGTTCTTATTTTGAGGTAATCTACTCCATGAAGTCTACTTGCCCTTCCCGCGAAATTGTGCCGCACTTATTACTTTGCCCTGACTAGTTGCTTGCTTTCTCAGTAGTAGACTCGCTGTTATATGTTTTAATGTTTGATGGCTACAGCTGACTTGTCGACAGTTTCTTATACTTCTCGGCTGGAGTACAGGATTTATCGTCTATGTTCGGTGACTTGAAGTAGGCTAAAGTTTTACCGCGAGGTGAACTATTGCATTTCTTATATCGACCAACCTCGGCATTAAGTCTCTACACTTGAATTTTCAAATCGTTAATTTACTTTTCTTGAACTACTATTTTTTATTTCAAGTAGACTCTCTCTTATTGCCAAGGCATATTCTAATATTTTTTAATGCTGCTAAACTGGGGAGATTATTGTAAGTTTAATCTTTCTAATTGAGCCTCCAAATTCTCGTTGCTCATTTCTTTGAAAGGAGAGGTAAAACATTAAGACCTTCGGGCTGATTTTTTGCCACTTAGGGTAAATTCAAGATGCTTTTCATTAAACTAGATAGTCGTATCATGGCCGCTCTTGACTTTATATTCAAATGATGTATAACTATTCAAAGATTGATTTGCGTTATGTTTCCAGCTTACTAAATAAAGTTCAGGTATTTATTTATCCATAATTCGAACGAAATAAATATATGATTTGCCTTCGAACTGCGTCAGTAGTTTTTGAAATTTTTAATCAGACTTTCTTTTAAGAAAAGCGAATATTTTAAAGAAAACTAGAGGCTCATTAATGTTAAAGCATTTGGCCCAGATTCCAACCACAGGAAAGGAACAAGTACTTGATTACACGAGAACTCTTCCCATTTGGTCCTTTGTAATAAGTCCACTATCGCTCTCATCTTGGGTCATGAGAAGTTTCTAAAGTTTTTCGTTTTTAGCGAAGACTGGTCTATCAACTTTGTGAAATATAAGCTTACAACCTTCATCAAGCTTCAGTTGTAAATTGATTATGTTCTGAGCCTATAAGTAAGTGCAGCGATATTCCCTATCAAAAAAGTGACTGCTAGTAGTCTGCTATTTGGTCGAAATATAGACTTAATACTCAGATTTATTGTCACTCTGGTGCTCGCGAGAAGGTACAAAGTGGGAAAGGACCAGTGAATTTGCGTTGAACTTAACCGACTGAGGGATAAATCTATTTGGAGCGAGTTCTAAAATCTATCTAGTCAAGATGCATGCAACTCTGACATGACTCCAGTCTAGGAAAACCGGCGTACTAATGCTAAGACCCTTGACTCTTAGTTTTCCAGCAAAGTATTTTGATTATGGTACGATCATTTAAATTTAACTGTTTGATATAAATGAGAAGATCTAAATTATTAATCGTGAATCATTTACTTTTATAAAGAAGTCAATAAAATTAATATGGAAATGATGTTTATAATAAATAGTCTTCGCATATCAGTTATATTTATCCATGCTCCCAAAGCTGCAGCAATCATCATTGGCAAAAAGCCTCGGCAGAGACAACCCAGCATCATTGATTCAAAGTACGCCTCTTGTTATGCAGCCGAGGACCAGCTCAAGAACATCATAGGAAGATCTAATAATGAGTCGTACAAGCCATGGAAGAATAAGTACGCACCAAAGAATCCTCACTCTCCATTCGGAGACTTCCCTCCTGATTACCTACCGAAGCAGAAGGTGGAGTAAAAAAAGCATACGCCCCAGCAATAATTGACACTCTCAGGATCACTCCAGAAGACTGAGAAGTTCAGAGGTACTGGAGGCAGGACATCATCTACGTTGGAGAAGAAAAAGTAGGCGAAAGTAGCCCCTCCCAAAAGTGGCGCTTTCGAAAAAAGATAAGTGCCTGTATCATAGTTTCGTCGCTACTATGATAGAGGTGATTTACCCATCCGAGTGGACCATCAGAGCTCATTGCCAAAGCTAGTATGGAAAGTCTCAGCTGAGAGCTTGGACTATCATCACTATCTGCCTATATTCTTCGATGGGTGCAGGTAAAAGATAGACCCCTATCGATCGTTTGCAATAATGGGTACGTACGACTTGCTTGATAAGGGTGGCAGCAAAATTCTACCTGTAATTCCACAGCTCATCATCCCTATTAAAAGTATACATCAATTTATTTAGCGGCCTTAAACACTCGAGATGCTGAGATTATGGCAGTCATGCTGAAGGTTATACAAAAACTGGTTCTCAGTGGGGATATGATCGGTGAGGCTTTGGTCCCTTACTATCGACAGATCTTACCCATTTTTAATATTTTCCGAAACTCGAACAAGAACACCGGTGATAAAATATAATATGATCAACGCAAAAGATTAAACCTTGGAGATTTGATATCGTAAACATTGTAGCTGTTAGAGCAGACAGGAGGCGAGGATGCTTTCATTAACATCAAGTATATGATTCCAACTTATGAGAGCTGTGTACTTAACTGACCTTGATTTGATTATTTTGCCTTTATAGGCTTTTTTAATTAACTGCACACTACTTTTGTTCTAGATTATTCCATTTTGAATTCTCTATTATTATTAACATTTGGTTACAACTCATACATTAAATGTCCCAAAAAAGAAGAGACTGCTATGAGGTGCTTGGGATTCAAAAATCCTCGAACTTAGACTAAATCAAGAGGGCATATAAGAAGTTAGCTATGAAGTGGCACCCTGATAAAAACCCAAATGATATGGAAAACGCAAAATAAAAATTTAGATAAATTTCGGAAGCATATGAAATTCTATCTGATCCAGAAAAGCGTAAGACCTACGATGCATACGGCTTTGAAGGACCGAAGATGAGTGGTTTTTCCAGTTTCAATTTTTCAGATGCCGATAGTCTGTTCGAAAGATTCTTCAAAAATTCGGCATTTGACAGTAAAGATGATTAAGATTTCTTCAGCTCTTTTCTAGGCAGGAAGGGAAAAAGAGGCTCGGGAAGGAGCATGGGCATGGGGTTTGGATTCGGAAAATCTATGTTTGATGATGACTTCTTTAAATCTGCAGGTTTCGGAGGAGGGGGAGGCTTCAGTTCTAAATTTGGGTTCGACGACGAACCACCTACTCGAGGTACTGGATTCGGGTTAACAAAATCAGTCAGTACAACAACTAAGACAATCAATGGGCAGACTACAGTGACTAAAAAGACGACAATATTTAAGTAGGATGGCTCTCAATAAATTACATAATAGGTACTTGACGGACAGGGAAATACAAAATTAAAGAAAACTGAGAGCTTACCTGCTTCAGGAGTAGCTTCAGGAGATAAAAAGGCAGTACGCTATAAATGATAATTATTTGATATCAATTGAGTTATAAAACGTATTTTTGTTGAGTTTAATAAATAACTATAACAGTTATTTTATTATTAATAAAAATAAGGCTACCGTTGAGCAACTAACACTAGTACACTCCTTCAGTATATATGTGGAGCAAATTTTAATTCATCTAGGCATTACTATGGTGAGCTGCAACAGTGGATAATGAGTTTAAAGTATAAAATTTAGCCAGTCGATTATGTCATCAGCCCTCAACCATTTAAATTTGAAACAACCAACCAATAAAATCATTAGCAATAACATACATTATAAAATTATAACTAAAGACCAAAAATTGAATGATAGGTAACACTTGAAGATGAAAATTATCACATTGTTGTTGACTAAAATTAAAATGCATAAATAAAGCAGGTCAAAATGAAAGACATCGAAGTGGTATCAACATGAGTAAATTGAACACAAAAATGTGGTTAACAAATACATAACATTCAGACTGGTAAAGAGATCTGCTTATAAATGAGTAATCAATTTATTTAATGGTAATAAATTTTGTAAATGCACAAGAACGTCATTTTGCTAGTGGACAATCGGACATGCTAATAGAGTTTTGTTGAACCTAACAAAAGCTGTTTCCGAGGCTCAGCCTTCAAGTGTAACTTCTATATCATTCAGCCACTTAGGTTGACCCGCACGAGCACATTGAGCTCAACATGGAGCGTGAGGAATCTGTGACTGTGCTGACCCAGCTCCAGGAAAGAGTGCTCAGCTTAGAGTAGCGGATCAAAAAGCTGGAGAAATCATCCAGAGGCGAAGGTGTCAAGCGCAGAATTCGCAGAAAAGTTAGCGAAATATGTCGTGAGTTTCAGGTACTAATAAAATAATGTAGTGCCCGCATTAGGGTTGCTAGAAGTTCTACGGCTCGGAGACCTCTCTTAAGAACCACTTAAAGATCAAGCATATCCGACACCAGCTGAGATCCAAGGGATGCTGAAATAATTTCAATATATTGCTAATTTATCACATATAATATACTCCAAAAGACACGACCGTAGCATAATCGATGTCACTCCATTTGAGATTCGCTGATGATCACTCGTTGTACATCAGTAGATAGATTATTTATGACAGTCCCAACATCATGTTTTATTTTATAATTAGTATCTTCAATAACTAATTTAACAAAAATCTGTTTATAAGTAAATGCATCAAACTGCATTATGAGTGCATTTGTTGACAAAAAAATAAAAAACAAATCAATGATTATAAAGATCTTATATTTTAATCAGTACCATAACTTTACGCTACTTCAACACTTAGAGTGAAAATTCACATAAATTTTTAAACTGACTGTATATAGATTTTGTTAAATTATTTATTCCACTTTGTCTACTTTAGCTCCCCCATATGCTATTTTAGGTACTCTCGGTGCCAGAAACCCAGGAGGCTGCGATTATTAATAATCATAGATTTTATCATTTCAGGCTCTCCGTAAATCATCCAAGCTACGTTTACATAGCTAACAGTGGCGAGTAGCAATAAAGATTGAATACAGAGTCCCATCTTCTTAAAGGCAAATCCACAAAAGAATATTGAGTTTACGCTTAGCAGGAGACTAATAGCTCGATAGTACTTCACCCCAAATGAGTCGAGATGAGCACTGGCTCGAGTATACTCCACGTTCTACATTTTGGACAAGTGGGATCTCAGCTTCAGCTTCTGATTTAAGAAATTCATGATGTTACTCATCCCACCTCAGTAAAATTAATATTTTATAATTTGGATATTTTATTCGTTTGTATGAACATACGACTTTGATCGCCCGGTTCGTTATATTATTGCACCATGCAAAATTTTGTAAGCAAAACATCCATTTTGAGTGTTGAAGACTGCGAGCTCGTGTCACTAAGCTACAGGACATAGATTGCCAACAACCAATACTATCTTGTTGAAATCCAGCAAAAGAATCAAGCTAAATCTTCATTTACATGGGAATAAATTTCAGTAGTGGAAAAGAGATTTCCCAGTGCTACCTATTTACAAAAATAGCTGCTAGAAAAAGGTCGGATTTTGGAAAGCAAAAAATAATTTCAAATTAGCAAAGCAGATGCATATTCTCAAATCAAAAGCAAATTTTGGAGTGTCAATTAAGATAGTGATCACGAAGTTCCTCGAATATAGGACGAAATTGCAAATTAAGAAAAAGACAAATTTAGTTATGAAAATACTTAAAAGAAATATGCTTCAATACTGTATTAAAATTAAATAGAATAAGAAAATTAATTAAAATCAAAACTAACAACTATAAATTTATAAAAACAACATGAGTATGAACATCGAAAAAATCAGAGACCAAAGCATCAAATTTCAAATAAAGCAAATAATTAATATTACAAAATAAAAAAAGTAAAACCTCAATACACACGCCAAGAAGTAAACTACCTTGTCGAAAATATATTAGGGGAAACTAAATTTATATCAGGCTGCAAGCTCAAGAAAACCCATCTTTTAGAAGTTTTAGTCTTCTTATAGGACTACCTAGAAATTAAAAAATGATATTATCACTTAACGATTTCTAAAAACAAACTATGACTTTATTTAGTAAAATACTGCACCTGCCTACATTTGATTATAATTTTTAATAAACTATTGTATAATAGCCTATTCATTATATTCTAATTTGTAATGTCAGAACCAACGCAGCAAAACTCCTGTTAAATATTTGGGATCGTAGGAGTCATCGTACAGCTAGTGCTGGGTGCATTATCATTCAGTGTGTTGGTAATTAAGCGTACCCGTGAGCACCCGAAAAGACCCTGGCGAATATGGGCTATGGACACATCAAAGCAAGGCACTTCCCAACTAATCGCTCACTTTATAAATGTCGGCATTTCACTACTGTTGTCCATGCATTTAGATAACGATGCCTGTATTTGGTACTTCACTACTAACGTGCTAGACAACACTCTCGGGGTCTTCATTTGTTGTGGAGTTTTAAGGCTTGTAGAAAATACCTTCATCGCCGGCCGCTGTGAGCAGTTTCGATCCGGTAACTACTACGACCTTATTGAATATGACGATGCTTACATGAGCACTTATCAAGACGATCTCACTCAAAGTTCGAACAACAGCAGTGAGAAAGGGACTTAAATTAAACCTTTAGAAATTACAACTAAAAAGCAAATAATTCTGTAATGTTTACCTTATTTAGAATCAGCTACTTCGCCTGGATCATCCAGTTCCTAATATGGAACTTGATAGTGGCTGTATGCAAGTCATTCCTTTTCATGTTCGAGCTACTCCTAAATAAGCCCCTCAACGCCATATCTGAGTTCTTGCTGGGGTGGGTCCAGCCTTACCCCAACGTGGAGCTGGTCCTCGTGATCATCATAATACCTGTGATCATGAATGGACTCGCTTTTTGGATCCAAGATAACTTTCTCAAAAAGAGTTAGGACACTGCTATTGGACTCAAGAGCATAAAGGAGCCCCTCATGTGAAAATATCCTTTGATAGTACTTTTTTGTTGTTGATCCTATTTCAGAATTTAGTCTCTATGATATTATTTAAAAGAATGCGTAATACTCAATTTTTAGACGCGTACATCAACAAGCTAGTCGATAAGATCAACTCCTTCGATTAGCAGTGGAAGGGTACTCGTTTTGCATCAATCGACTAATCAACATTAGAAGCACAAGATGACGATGATTAAATCTAGTATGAATAATTTTTATAGAAGTACCGTGGCAAAAACGGAGAAATCAAACCCCTCGGCCTCATCCTCTTCCACAAGTACCTTTGCGGGCTGTTTACTCTGTTTCTGGCATTGAGTCTACTGTTTGTGCCCATTGCCATAGTATACAGCTTTGGAGAAGGGCTCTCTGAGTTCAAAACTACGTCTTTCTCAAAGAGTATGCTTGTTTTCTCGATTGCAAACCTACCTAGATACCGGCTCGACGATCTGACCGCGGATGAATTGTCAGAAATTAGTCTCCATCGATATTTAACCCTATCAACCGACATAATTTCAATACTCGTAATTTTTGTGTTCGTGCTCTACTTCAAGGTGTTGGTGACTAGAGTGACAAGAGAGTACATGGCTAAGTCTCCAACCCCTAATTTATACTGTTTGTAAGTTGAAAACATTGAGGGATGCGAGGAGCGCGATATTCTTCAGCACTTCTTGCAACTAGGAAAAGTGTCACAAATATCATACATCTACACCCACAAAGATTTAGTTTACGATTTACGAAAAATGGTTAAGCTTGTAACTCACTTGTGTCATCTGAAGCCTGACGATAGTGAATATGACTCTATTTTTGATCAAATTCAGAAAAAGTATAAGTTGTTAGCTAAAAACTATTTGATGATGCCAAAGCCGCATGTAAAGTCTGCTTTCGTGTGCTTTGAGTCAATAACTAACCGAAACAGAGTGCATGACCTATACAAATTTAAAATCAACCCTGAAAAACTAGACATCAAGCTTGAAGAAGAATAAAAATTATCCAGTGAAGTGTTTTCTCAACACAACTAGACTGAAGTAAACATGAAGAGGAAGTAATCAGAAGGAGATGTGGTATTGAACCATAAGTGCTTAACTATCAGACCGATTGTCAAAAAATGTAAATATGAGCCTTTGACCATAAATTGGTAAAATTGTGACATCGATAAAAAATCTCAGACAGCCAAATTTTGCTGCCAGTTCGTCTTATTGGTTATTGTTGCTTTTGTTATACTGTTAGGCCTGTTTCTCATCAATATTAATAGCTCTCATGTGAAATAAACCGAAGTCTCAGGCAATCTGTCAAATAGTTCCCAAAAGAACTTCGGCAACTAAAAATAAATCCGATAAAAATATACATTCTGCGCTTCACTTAAACTTTCCAACTTTAAGTTAGAATACTATAACTTATGTTCAGACTACTTATAGTTTTAAAGAAATAGATTTGCTTTAATGCTCACTTTTGCGTTAATGATTTCTGTTATCAACTTACTTACTAATCGTATCCTGTGGGCCCTTGTTGCTTTCAGGCGTTACAGAACAATGGCTGAAAGAAATACCTTCCTGATGACTTCTATTTTTATTTTCTCGCTTGTGAACTCCGCAATATTGATACTTTGTATTCGTGGACACTACACTGGTCCAATCTTGCGCAAAATTGTCGGTACTATCCTTAATTTTGATGAGGACCTTCTCGAAGTTACGGTCTACTCTTAATTCAACCGAAACTGGTACATGAATATTGGTGCACAACTGATGATGAATTATGTGGTCTCTTTGATCATGTTTCCAAATTTTCATATACTGCTGCACTGGATTCGTAGTAAATATAGAGCCATAAAGGCCAAGAGAACAAGGAAAATAATAAAAAAACCAGTATTTAACTACGTCACATTTTATGCTATGTCGTTAAAGTCGATATTCTTCGGTCTCATGTACTCAAACTGCATGCCTGTATTCTATCTGTTATGCTGCTTTGCCCTCGCTGTCTAAATGGGAGTGGGGAGACTACTTCTGAACAAATTTGTAGATGAGCCTGTTTTCGTAGATAACAGTGCCATCGACTTGCCCATCAACCTGATTCCTTATGCCCTTCTTCTGCACTGTTTGACAAGTGTGCTATTTTTAAGTGTAGAGGAAATATACCCGACGGAGGACAGCTACGAGAACATTCACGCTAGTTGGATTAAAACTAACCTGCTCAAGTAATGCATAGCTAACTTAGAGTTGAACGAGGATACATTTATGTGATCATTTTCATTTTGATCAGCATTTACATTTACAATAGATAAAGCATAGATGCTCTCGTGTTAAAATACTGGATCGACAAAGAGGAGAGTAAAGGAGGTGATCGAACAAAGCGATTTAAGGACATTCGTAGCAATCCTGCATTTCTAACTTCTTACAAAATGAAAGACAACCCAAAATACAAGATATTGCACTACGCACTGCAGTTGTTCACCATCCATATGTAAAAAATCCGCGAGGATGGATGCTTTATAAACCAAAGTGAAGACCTGAACATTACTACTCTCTTGTAAGAAGAATCAATGCAGAACAAAATTCGTAATTTGAGTTAGCTTAATCACACTAACATAACTAAAACATTAGAAGATGAGCACCTCGATGCTCAGACTCTCGTCAATGAAGAACTCGTTCACTCTATGGTTTGGAGTTAAAGTGATTCCACGGCAAGGAAACAAGATGGAGGCGAGACTAAAAAATTTATCATCAAGACTCCGTAATGAGTCAAACACATATATTTTATATGATATACTGCATTAAAAAATCATATACTTTCAATTACTGATTAGCTTGTTTTATAACATTTGCGATAGCATTCTAAATATGCATTTAATCCAGCCCAGCAACCATTGTACAAGTTTTGAAAAAGCTATTTTTTTTTATCCTTTGGAATGAAGCATCACAATCTATAATATTTATTTGTTGTTTGTTTAAACATACGCAAATTTTATACAGGCCCTGCACAATCTCTACATAATAACATTTAGTTCAATTTTCGAACTTGGTTTTTCTCTTTTCCGTATTGAATTCTTAGCTTACCTGCTTTCGCTGCTAGCTATTCCGAGTGTAAACTGATTATTTAGACTTGACTCTCTAATTTTAGAAATTGAGTATTCTTTCCAATTATTGTAACTCGATGACTCTGTCTATTTTTAGCTACTCTTGACTTCATCCGCTTTGCTGTTGAGAGAATGGAGGACAGGTAAAGCAGACCCTGGTGAGAATAGCAAACGAGAATACAGTGAAGACTTACTACGCTTCGGGGACAGACTTGTCTCAATTATGGTTTCAAGTTGTCGATAAAATTTTCGATTTCGCATGAGTGCTTTATGCTTTCCACAATTATCTATTGAATAGTGATTCACAATTAATATTTTAGCTTGTTTAGCTAACTAATGCATAATAAGAACTTGACACTCTCCCATTCGTCCGCGGAGTTCTCATGTACAATAGAAGTGTTTGAATTTCATGATAATCATGATGAGCCTCTCTTTCCATCATTAATCATGATGACTCTCTGTCAGAAAATGAATGAGTAATAGTTATAATAAATTAGTTATAATAGTCTTGAGACCCTTAATTTACAAAAATAAGGGTAATTTATACTCGCATTAGGTTATTAGTTACCTTGCTCAGGGGCGATATCATATAAGTGACGATTTCGGATATATGATTTTTGCTAAACGAGAACTACTCCAATAAGTGGCACTCCTCGTGAGTACTCAATTTCTGGAAGGTCGCTGGACCTACTACTTTAACAAAAGAAAATTGTTATATTATTTATATTATCATTTGTTCACCCTTTCATCACCCCATATTTAAACGAGATGTTGGCAAACTTTCTCTTGTCTGACTGGCTCGTTTATCGCTCTGACGGTTCAGCTGTTCTTTTATTTCTCAAGTTCAGACTGTACCCTTATCTAGCTAATGGTATTGGAGTCGTTGTACTTGATCCGATGTCTCGCAGTCTATCTAATTAGCTCATCAGTCTTTTATTTTATAAGTATAGTTGCTCACATTTTTCTCGCCAAGTTGAGTCTTTGTTGGAAAGCTCAAACTTTTCATATAGACTTAATGAACCTTGCCGCTCTTCCAAATTTGTTAGGAATGGCTCCTTGACCATTTTTTTAATTGATCTTTTTTGCTGCCTGACTGCTGAAATTCGTGGTAATTATTCTTAAATGTGACCGCTACGATCCAGCATTTATACGATGCTTTTACTCTCAACTTTATTACCTATTTCGGATTTTTATTCTATTTTTTTCCGATACTATTAATTCTATCTATCTTTTTGCTATATTTTTTTCTCCTTTGTTATCAACAGCACTTTCAACTTTGATTTCTCATTTTATAAAGCTTCAATTGAGTGCTTTATTTTATCGAGTTCGAAAGATTTTTTTGATAGATCCTATTGAGCTTTTGTTAGCTCGGCTCGAAGTACTGACTCTCTCTCGTTTTGAGCTATGACTTTATCTTGAATTTGATGCAATACTGCGAGCTCTTCAATTTTTTTATCTGTGCTTCTTTAGTGTTTGATTCGCTTAGCTCCCATTTTGAACAAGTTGAAGACACGCATTTTATTTATAAGTTTGGTCACGTAGTAAGGGTCATGGATGATATCCTATCCAATTTTGCATCGCTGTATGTCTTCTTGCCCATATTTCTATTGTACCTTTTAGTTATCAACGTCTTAAATATTTTGTTACTTGACCACTACTTTTTGATTATATTTAGATTCGATCATTGATTACTAAATAGATTTAAAAGATTAGCTTAAGTCTACTTTCTTTCCAAGAGTAGAACTGACTTAATTTTTGAAAAGGTTCACCAAATTCAAGAAATTATTTTTTGTAGTGTCCTTAGTCAGTTTGATTAGCAGATTTTTAAATGATTCAAATCCTTGTCTAAGTTGCTAATTCTATTTTTCTAAAGCAGCAATTTTTTGATTATATTCATGCTGGATTGTCTTGCGTACTCGATGTTCGAGTCCATTGGAACTCTGCTAAGCAACCAGGAGCTTTTCTTCGATAATCACTTTTTCTTGCAAAAGTTTTGATACTTTAGACAAGTAGTCAGCTTCAGATGTATTCTTAACTTTGTCCTGTAGTAATTTAATGATTGATTTTTGCTCGCTTATCATTTGATTACGGTGCTTGATTCCCTCCGTAAGTATTTCATAGTACTGAGAGAAAGTTTCGAGACGAGTTCTAAATTATTTTTAGGTAAATGTAAAAAGTAGCTTGTTCATATAATTGACACAGTCCTCTAAATCAGGGACTGTGATAACGAATCCATATCCTGACGATAATAAATCCACTCTCGATACTTTGTTACGGAATCTGTTGATAAATGCTTGTACAAACGCAAGTTTATACTGTTGACTAATGTATGTTTTTCTCTAAATTATTAATGGGCTGGAGAAGGAAGATATGAGATGCACCCGTGGGATTAAACTAGTGTTTTGAATTTTTTTACTTTCGTTCTTGGGTAATTTCTCTGCTTTCAGCAATTGAATAGCCTCCTAAAGTACTTCGTTCTTAAACTATTCCATGGTGAGCTTAATTGCAATTATATTGCGGATAATTTTATTATTCTCCTCTTTGGCTCTCTGACTGTTTGCGCTGCTTGCTATGATTTGTTGTTCCATCTTAGAGAAAATTATCTTGCTGCTATTTTGGTAGGCCTCTAACTGATCATAAATGTTAAATGTGTTGATCTCTACCAGTTATCTGTTTAACAACAGAAGCTCATTGAAGGATTTCCAAAGTTTCTTAGGATCATCTGGGAAACACTGTGAAAGATGAGCAAGCTTAAAGGCAGTAAGTGCTATCAAGTAAAGTTTACCTTGTGACTCATAGTAGAAGTAGGGAGTCTTTTTTTATTCCAGCTCTAGCAGCTGTAGATTGTCACAGTTTTCATACTTTGTTGACAAAAAAAGTTTCCCCTTTTCAAAGAGTTCGCGCATTTTGGCAAATATTCTAAATCTAAACTATTTACTTGGCTTCGTAATAATTTATCTAAACTGTTGAAAGAAGTCCCAGTTTCGACTAAGCTCTAAGGAGGTTTTTGATTTTGCTGAATTTTCCTCTTTATTTTTATCCTCGGACTCTTGAATGTAGTTCTAGACAAATGCACCTACATCGATGGGCAGAAAGTTGTACATAATCTTGAGTTTGTTTATAAGCATATTATTGTTTAAATCATAAACTCCTTTATAGAATTTCGCTTTTTATTGCTCCTGTTCTTCAATGCTGATGGGGATACTCTAAGAAATTCCTCTTCGGGGGTTGTTATTCTCTTAACTTAAATAAACTTCAAGTTTCGGAACTGATGTAACACAATCGAGGAAAATAGGAACGTACAAATTTGAAGAATCGTCATTTTTTGAATTAAAAGTTTTCCAAAGCGAGACCCATAAGCTGAGGAAAATGTTTTCTGTCTTCGACTTCATATATTTTATTGCAACTTCAGGCTTAACTTTGATAAATAAGCTCATTTCATCTTTTAGCTCAAGTAAACAGTGCCGAATAACTCCAAGCCCTTGAACCTTCGCGTTGATAAAATCCAAGATTTCCTCGCCGACTGCGAAGTGAGCTTTATTTTAAACATAATTTTTGTTATCAATTTTCTGTTTCAAGCCAGCCTCAAACTATGACCTACGGTTATCTGCAATGAAGAAGGGCTCCATTAAACTGTTCTTCAAGTATTGAGCTTCAACTTGGTTTTCATCTTATGACATGGTCTCGTATATAGCGGCTTCATCAACCAGGGGGTACTTTTCTTCAAAAACTACTTTGTGATCCAGTAAATTCAATATTTTGCTTATAATTTAGTCATCCACCTGTAAGAAAATAGTAAGTAGGTTAGACTCTATGTATTCTATTAGGATTGAGTACTTATCGTATAGCTCAACAAATTTGTTTCGACTCCCTTGAAAAGTTGCTGTCCTTCGATATTCACTTAATGATATTTTACCTGTGAAAGGTTCAAATACACGAAGCAAATGTCGGGTTGAGTCTTTGTCCTTGTCATTTAGATTGTTTGATGGAATTTGAAACATCCACTTGAAAATTTACTACTTTGAAGGCGGATAGCCAACGGATTTAATGTAAGTTTCGAAGTCTATGCTTAATTATGTTTTGAAACAGACTGCAACATATGTTATGTTTTTCCAGTCTTCGATCAGCTGCTCCTTACTCTCAATATAATAAATTGACTCGAAACCAGTTCGATGCTACTGCTATACTACTTTCAATTTCTTTTGATCATAGAATGCTTTTTTGTTAAGGCATTGAAATTAAGTCGGGATTATAAGTAATTTACTTAAATAAGGTAACGACTCACTAAAGTTTCTAATTCTATCCACACTTTTCAACAGTTATATAAAGGTGAAGTTATTCACAAGGCTGTGGCTTAAATCCTGTTTATATTTACACAAATATTAATATACTAAATTTCGGCGAATTTTTTCAGCAAGAATAAACTGACAGTTTTTATTATATTTTTTAGTGTCATTGTTTAAGAAATGTTTAAGAACATATTATTCTAGGTTGGCTTAATTAATATGTTTAATTTTTTACTCAAATGTCGATCTCAATTTGAGTTTAAATTTGGAGTAACTTTTTATCTTCATTGTTTCAGTAGCCAGCGAGTTAATTTGCCCTTTAACTCTGTTGCTGACCATTTTGACAGTCTTTTTGTCCTCAGATAGCAGTACGGCTTTACGATCAATTATATGATTTTTTGTGTTGCTTTAGATGTCCCAGTTGAGCTTGATGTAGTCTTCAAGCTCTTGTTTTGCAATTTCAATGTGAGACTTAAAAAGTTCTATTTCAGCCTACTCAACTTAGTAGAATGTTCTGAATTCTAATATTGAATCATTAAAGCATGGCCTCTTCTTAAAATTTTATGCATATATTTTGATTTATGAGTTCGCCATAAATATTTCGCTCTGACCAGTACGGGCATAGCAATTGGTGTATCTGTCAACAGGAATATCGCAATAAGAACCCAGATTATGATAAGAGTGAATCAACTGCTACCTGATGAGCTGTAGGTGCTCCATACGCTCCCTCAATCGAACAAATTCAATTAGGTTAATGCTCAGATTGAGTTAACGGTATACTGCTGAATTCAATGGTTTCTACAGCTTTATTAAATTAGCAAGAATGCTGATGTCAAATTTCTGAAGAGTTTCCATGTTTGACAAGGTGTTTTGGTGCTTCTCATGGGTAGAATGCATCGATAACTGAAGAACACTCGGTAAATCCAGAATTGGCTGCATAACCTCATCGAAAGCTCTGCTGTCTAAAGTTACGGTCTCGTGGTAGAAATCATCAGTCTGAAATTCGAACATGCGATCAAACTTAGTTTGAGGCTCTAGCAGTATATAGTATATATTTTGACAAATAAATTTTCTCATTTTTAATTGGTACTCCTGACAGCAGAATCCATATCTCTATCGAGCTTACTTCAATAATTTTTAGATTATACATCGAATATTTGAAATCCAGCAAATGCTTTCTGAAAAATTCAATAGTTTTTGTGACTCACATGATGTAATTTTAAAATCCGGTAAGTAGTTAAGAAGAGCATGAGGACCACCCTAAAATTTTGGATTAACCGTCAAATTTTAAGTGCCCAAAGATGATAACCCTAAGGCTCCTTCTTTATCTTTGTGATCTTTTGGGGCTTATGCTCCTACGATATCTTAAAAAATATCGTCAATATTTCTTCTCAACATATATTCATCGTACTCCTCGATTTTAAACTGCTCATCATTGTCTTCGCTATCTTCCCCAAACTATTAGCGAATTTGTTATCTCAGCTCGTTAGTCACATTCTTTTCCTTGTCTGATTTCGAATTTTTAGACATTTTAGACGACACGCTGTTCATTCTTTGTAACTTATTATAATTTTTTGCTCCTTTCACCTCCATATCGCCGTACACATAAGCCCACAGAGTGAGAGGAATTTCACACATATCGGCAAATTTCTTATGAAAAATTTTATTCCTTTGCTTTTCTTTGTCTTCAACCAGTTTAGTGAAAATTTTAATAATTTTTACTTCCTATCTTAAACCTTAAATAATAGCCCAATACGAGTTTTTAAAGTAGGGCATCTATAGATCAATTTTCGGCTGCTCGTAAATAAGATCGATAATTATCTTTCCAATTTTGTGAGCATTTAATGCTTAAGTTGTGTTTTCATATAAGTAATAATATGCCTAAATGAGATTAAATTTTTCAAACATGTATTTCTCCTCCAGTTAAAAAAGATCAGAAAGCAAAGTAACACGGTCAACAATTTAAGACAAATTTTTGATCTTTATAATTCTTTCGTAACGATTTACAAAATTGGAGCCTATATTGATAATTCTGTCCTCGATTATCTTAAGATCTTCAAGAGCAATATCGTAAATAATAGGCTTTTTCTTCTTCCCGTCAATCACTAGCAAATGTGGAATCTCTTATTGAAAATAATGCCTCTCAACTGTGTCTTTAACATATAGCATAGTTTTTTACAGTCTCTTATGAATTAGAAAATCTTAGTTTTCGATAGTAGGTGTACCAGACTGAGCCTTTGACATAGTGGTTTCATTCTATTTGATATTTCTTTAAAATTTTTCAATGGTTTGTTTATTTGAATTTATTAAAAAATCGTCATCAAGCTCAAATTCGAACTCGCACCCGTTTATAACTCTTTAGTCAAAATTAATGTTTCTTTGGTAGCATCTAAGGGCATTGCAAACATTCAATATTTTTGTTCTCATCTCGCGTACTTTTACACAAGTGAGAGTCTAATATATTTAGACTTCTGCTGGGTTCGTAATGATGTGATCTTTGATAATGATGTGAAACCATTTCTTTGTGCTCTATTTCATAGCTGAAGTCCGGAAATACTACTCATATTGTGACCCTTTGAGCTTATACAGATCGTTGAGCTTCTCCATATTAAGTTGTTAGTCTGAAATCAGGTTGCATTTTTCTGCAAGTTCCATGTCCTCGTACTTGGACTCTAATCTTTCCACTGTTTTTTCTGATCTTTTCCTCATGATTTTGCGAAAATCCCCGTACTTAGTCATTTTAATTAATTTAATGAGCTCTTTAAGAGTGATGTCACTAGCTGTAAAAGCATATCTTTGCCGAGTCAATTCTAATTAAAGTCTACTGGAGTAAGTATCAAGCTTCCAGTCTTGTGGCTTAAGATACATTTTGTAATCAAATCGAGTAAAGTCGAATTTAATGTACTTAGTAACCCATTGTTATTATAGCATTGTTATCAACTCTTTCTTTATGTTAATGTCGTCTTCCAACCCCAACTTAATCTATTTTTAGCCCTCCAAGATTTACTGGTTCTGGTAACGAAACATGATTGAGCAGAAGCTATTGAACTTAGGTAGTAAATCAATGATCTGCTTGTGAGACACCACTGTCAGCTGTTTGAAAAAAATTGGGCAAATTTTGTTGTACAATTATATCAACTCCAAAAATATAGAGGGATACACAGGCACACTAAGGGGAAATTATTTATTCACGCCTGTAATGTTGTAGATGAAGTTAGTAAGATTTTATTTTTCCTGTAGGTTACCAGGCGACAGATCCTCAAGACCTCTTTCAAGTAAATTTATTAATTTTTTGGCACTTTATATAGTAATCTCTTTGAGTTTGTTATCGTCGACAGAAAATTATTGTTCGACTTTACTACATAGCTCGAGCCCATGAGTGAAAACCAAGTATTAAAGCTGATAGAAATACGGCCAGTAGCTCTAGTGTAAAATATCTTGTCTGTACAACGTATGCCTTAGAAAAATCTGCACGTCGTCTCTAGTAATATTCGAGAACCAGCATTCCTCTTCATCTAAGTACTTGTAAATTGGTTGTCCATTCTCATTGACGGGAACCGGTTTTCCGCCTTGAGTGTAACTAGCTTCAAAATAGTCTTCTACTTCCAGTCGTGTCTCTCTTTGTATGCATTGCTGGATCTCTTTGTCAATTAAACTTGTTCTGCTCTTTATGCACTCCAGCTGCTCTTCAAACTGCGCGTTGTGAGCACGCAACAGAGTCCGGTATTTTTTGTAGTTTAAATCGACAGCTCGATTACGGAAGTGCCTCCCTAAAATAGCTCGTACTTAGGAAGGATTCTTTCTTGGTCCCACACTCTGAGTCTTAGGTCTGCACTTATTTGCAAATATGATGGGCTGCTCTAGTGTCTTGTACACCTGATTATAGAAAATCTCCTGCACTTCAGTGGGCTCAAAAATAACATCGTCCACGTACTCATGGAAGAATTACTGAGAGTTTATATCAAAGTCGTAATGCTTTTTACCCTTGCCAAAAAATTTCTGTTTAAGTCTGTAACGACCCTTGTTTAGATACTCACTGATTTTGAAATGCTCGGAGCGTAGATTATTAAGTGAGGAAGTACTTCTCTGGAAATGATCTTTCAGCATAAATCAAGACTGTTATATATATTTATTTATTAATTGTTAACCCAAAAAAACTTTTCAACTCAGTAAAGCAATCAAGCACAATAGC
>APMI01009009.1_pt1 | contig 29042 bp, 22 predicted proteins | sample 667938 | NCBI WGS metagenome assembly APMI01 (sample SAMN01084076, study PRJNA167559) | wastewater metagenome | biome: Wastewater | place: Denmark: Ejby Moelle, Odense | collected 2011-11-28
ATTTGTCTTTTTTTAATATTGATTTTTAATGAATCTGATTTGACACGCTCACTATAACTCATCTGATAAACAAGTGCAGGATGTTCACACTCTAATTTAATTTTTTCTTTTTATAATTCTTCTGATTTTTTTACAATACTAGTAAAGATTAACGATTTGAGACCTTTAAGACTCGTTCTTTTACTGAGACCTTTTTATGATTTCTACTTGGCTTCTATCATCCCGATCACTGTTTTGTGGTACTTGGGCTCAGTTAGTTTTTTCAAAAATCTTTTCTTTTCGTGAGCAACTTCTGGAATAATGTTCATAGCTGACGCATAATTTTCCCATTTGTTGAATGACTCCACTTATTCTTTTAACTCTATCAAATTATCCTCAAACTTCTTGAAATATGTTAAAGGATTTGACTTTTTTAAGCTGGGAGCTCTCTGGAGGGCCATAGGTTATTTTATTTTATAAGTTAACAGCTAATTTAGCATCATCATATGTAAATTATTAAGCCCTTGCTAATTTTAAATTCGGTGTCCACACTTAAATACATTATTTAATATGAATATCTAACGAAAAGGACACTTAGAAAAATTTGATAGCTTTAAAATGATTCAATAAGTTCGTGTTTGGAAATTTAGAAATTCACACATATTTTCAAATTTATTAAACTGAAATATCATTACGAGAATATTTTTGCCGTCGAAAGACCTTGACCTCTCTTGGAAGAGTTTTCTCATTGTGAAAAAAGGCGGGTGCAATCTACTACTTCTTGGGTAGGAAATCTTATACACGAGGCATGCTCATCGTCCCCCTGAGCTCTTTGATGTCTCTTAGCTATTTTAGCTTTATTTTAGCTCTGCCCCTGTTTGAAGGAGCCAGATTCTATTCGATACCGAGGCTAGTACTCCGTTTCTCTCGATCATGCTCTTCTAGGTCCATAGTATTGAATTTTTTGTTCAGTGACAGCGCTGAGATGTTCATAGGAGTTAGCTTCTGTTGGCTCTACAAGTGGTTTCTCTTGGTTTCAAGGATAGCTCTACTCTTAAATATATCGTTTTCAGTGTCTTGCGGTTCTTTTTTAAGACTAAAAGTCTGAGACATCATGCTGGATGCATCAGAAAGTGAATCATAGTTTATTTCAATGTTTAAAGTCTCAATCAAATCTGCAAAACCAGTCGAATATTTGGGAGTCATAAACTTGCCTTTCTCCAGTAGGAACATTTTCTTATATATTTTTTTGATCAGAAGCTTAAATTTGTCTTCATTGCATGGCTCCTGATTATAGAACTTGATAAGTCTTTTTTTAAGAGCGACGACAAGGTTTTCAAGTAAGTTGTTATATTTAGACTACTGTTGCCGGGTAGCGAACCCACTGTAAACACTCATATTATAATTATTTAGCTGTATTGATTAGATCATAAACAGGCATCATTCGAAAGGGCTTACTTGCTGGAAATTTATGCGGTCTATCTTTGTAGGCAACATAGCAATCATTTCGTTTGTTAAGGAAAGCTCTTGATCGAACTAATCTTGGGGTTGGGCTTATTTCTTTATGTACTCAGCCACTTCTTTGTACTTATACCACGACTGTCTTAGGTACTCCACTCTCTCTTTGATGTTGTTGCTGTACATTTTAGACAATGTCTTCGCGATGTTGAACTTTGAGTTTATTATACTTCGATAGTATTGTGGATTTTTCTCAGCTTCCTTGTCATTGATCAGTTCTTATATGATGCTATTATAGTAACCAATTAGTTTGTTACCAAGCTATACGCAGTTTTTCAGTTTAGCTTCATTTTTTTGTACTCCTTATTTTACATCGATGGCCATGATTGTTTTTAACTGTACTAGATCATTATATATCTCAGACACCTATACTAATATTTTCTGCCAGGTAGCAGGGAAGGCCATTTTATTCAACTACTTTAACAAGGGTTCAAGAAAGTCTCTTCTTTTTTCTAACATTGCAGAAACTCGCTCTCTTGACTTGTCAAGCTTGCATAGTTGATGATATAGTTTAGACAGACTGAACAGAATATCAATGTGTTCAGTGACATACCCGTCCAGAACAAAAACTTTTATAGCATGTTCGTACTGAGTTTTTGCCTTTCGAAACAGACTCTTGCACTCCTCTAGATCCTGTGCAAGCTTCACTGTTGGAAAGGCTTGTTTAAACTTTTCAAATTTTAAAAGCTATTTGTTTGTCTTGTCGCTATCGTTTTCTGTATTTTTGTTCCTAATGCGCTATACACAGTACTCAAGCAGATGTCCTTCTAAATTCCCCATCGCTATTTGTACTTTTGCCCTCATTTTCTTTTTACTTCCTTCCGGCAGGACCTCAAGGGCGAGCATTAGCAAATAGAGAGCTTGAGCATAATATCGATTTCCTTCATAGTAGTCCGCTAGACCAATCAGGTTATGACAAAAGTCGTTAAGCTCAAATTTATTGGCAGCGTGTTGACGTTGAAGTGTAAATCCACAGTTTTATGCTGCTTTATCCTTGAGACCCAACTTTGTATAAGCCTGCGCTAAGTAGAACAGGCTCAAAGTATTTGAGTTATATAACTCTTCTTGATTAGTGCCACCTTCATAATAACACTTGAACTGACGTCCCCTAGGACTATCTGCTCGATTATGATACACATCTTCGCCACTTTGCTGCTTGGCAATTTTGTATATCTCCATTGCTTGTGCTAGACAGCCGAGCCCTTCTTCATTAAGGTCGCGGTTCACGTAGCTGATGGCCAGCATGTTGTACAGCACAATTAAGTTGCTATAAAATTTAGGCATTTCCCGTTCATCAAGTTTGCATATACTAGTGAGTCCTTGTTCGTAGCTTCTGACTGAATCAGACGACTGCTCAACATCTGAATATATTTCACCCAACAGCGTATAAGCAATAAATTCATACGGGTGCTCGTCTCGCAGTAGTGATTTTAATATTTAGATTGCCTCGTACTTGTAAACGTATGGTGTTTATTAGGGAGCTGGGCTGTTGTTTAGCTGAAGTACTGCCTCTATACCATTTTGGAAGTTGGTACGAAGCCAAAATTTGAGGCCTTCACTTATGCTTGAATTTTAAGGATCCATGATTATTATTATAAAGTAGAAAGAACATAATATACATATTACTCACTGGTACTTTTTGTACAGTCCCAGGATAAAGCTATTCTTCATTATCTTTTTACAAAACTTTGCCATCACGGTCACGTCGTACTCACTCAACTATTTCATATACTGGTAGTGCTTTCGAAGGTTCTAAATGTTCTATTCAGTTTTATTGTCTTTTGAGTTGTAGTTACGATGGTTAAAAATAATTTCTAACACTTCAAAGATGTAACTAAAAGCTTCTTCCAGAAATAACTCTTGAATCTATTCGGACTGGTGACTCAGTAATTTTTTTGACAGCTCATAAGCTCGGTTGGCAACTGAAATTGACACCATTCGATCAAAGCATATTGAGTCATCCTGCTCTAGTAGCTCAAAATATCGCTTGAGAAATTGGGCCCAATTAAGTTTCTAACAATCAACCTCATTCTAGCCGATGACCTTGCAATATTTCATGATTTTGAAAATTTTGAATTTAGGAAAAGAAAGACAACCTCCTATCGGCTGGATGAATATGGAATCAATGCAGACTAACTTTTTGCTATCTGCCTCCACTTCTGCAATTGAAAGGTAGTTGCTGTTAACCCCACTATTTTATTATTGCTAAAATATTTTTATCACTTTCTTGAGGGCCATTGAGCATATCAGACTCTCAGAGTCAGTCGATCGCTCCGAAATATTTCTCAGGCATAAATAGACAAATAGCTCACCCTAGCAGAATCCTTGATTTAAAAAATTGGTAAATCCCTTCACTAGCTTATTGCAGGTTTTTAGTACATTTAGGTTGAAAAAGACATTAAGTAAAAATTTATCGAAATGAGAATACTTGCGCTTAATTTTTTGGTCGCTTGTAAATATTTAAAGCAGGGCAAAGAGAGTAAATTCTTGAAAGTAAGTTTGTTCATGAGCGCTTCTCCATAGTCTCGTTTTAATAAGCCACAAATAACCATCATATATCGCGTCAATCAGGTTAATGATGTACTTTGCTTACATGAGATCAGGCCTGATTGCTGACACATAAGGTACAGATTGACAAATAATATCGTATTTTCTGATGAACCCATAGTCTTTGATCGCTTTGATGAAGTTCATACAAGGATTTTTATAGCAGCCAAGGTTGTACTTTTCAGCTATTTGAAGACTAATGCTGTATTGAGAATCTCCATCTTAATCGAGTGCTTGTAAATAGAAGTTTAAAAAATCATTCAGTTTTTTCTCGCATATTTTCATTTTACTATTATAAATTATCAGTTGAGCTGCTCAGCTGTCTAAAGAATTAATGATGCGTAATTTCCTCGGGTTTAATGGTGGGACTATTCTTTAGCAGCAGTAATATCAATTGCTTAGCCGATTCGGGAATTGTACGGATAGAGTCGTCAAATATTACCACTCCCTCTTTTATATTTTTATAGATTTAATGTTCATGCGGGTCGTAGAAGGGAGAATAGAAATAGAAAAGCTCAAAAGCAACAACCCCAAGACAGTACAAATCAACTTAGTGGCCATACATGTCATCATTAATCATTTGAGGACACAAGTACTCTATGGTACCGCAGACAGTTTTCCTGAACACAGTGGAGTGCATGCAGCAACCAAAATCAGTGATTTTTACATTGTAGTTTTCATCGAATAAAATATTTTATAATTTGATGTCCCTGTGCATCACATTGCGCTTCTTCAAGTAACACACTGCTTGTAGAATTTGTGCAATTATCGATGCTATTTTTTTAGTGGCGAGCACCTGTCTCTCTTATTTAACTAACTTAGTCTGGAGGTACTTAGAAAATAGAGATTGCCATTCTTACAGAACTACAACACTATATACACGTGATGCTGGTCTGTAAAATATCCGTACATTTTACAGATATGTTTGTGGTCCAGCCTGCTGTGGATCTAGATTTATCGCTTTAGTCGACTATACAGCACATCTGAACTAATTTTACTTTTGGACACAATCTTAATTGCCACAGACTGTGATGAGCTTCTTTCTACAGCTTCATATACAACTCCAAATTGACCTGCTCCTAGCTGCCTTTTGAAAATGAAATCAGATTTGGTCCAATTACCTTCCTCCATCAATAATGCAATTCAATATACATAGACATATAAAAATTCAAAATCAAAATTGTTTGCACCATCTCAGCCTATTTTTTATTTGAAGTCTGCTTCCGACTTCAAGAATTTGATAAATGGTGTTTAAGTCCCGAAGAGAGCATCACAAAAAATGAAGACAGACCCGTAGTTACCTGCGTTCATGGCATGATGGAAGTCATGGTAATCAGAGCCAACAGTGTACGGGAACAGGCTGAGAGTGTTCCATGTCCATGTGTAACCGCAGTGCCCCTCGTAGCTCTGGATAATCCGATAAATCAGCCACACTAACACTGTTGAATAGTGAACTGGAGTCACAAAACTTAAAATTTGAAATCCTATTGAACTTGGTAGTGTTCCTGATATAACGTATTCTATCGGATGCACATAGTGAGCTGCTAAAGACACGGTTTGTCTGTACTGATGATGCCACTTATGGATCCAATACCATTTCGGCTGGTGCAAGAGCAAATGAGACAAGTAGAATGTGACATCTTACACAATAAGGAAGAATGTGAACTGCCAAATGAGCTCAAAAAATGAAGGCCACCTTTAGATAGCAAATTAGTAAGGCAACGATGTCAATATGCTGATGTATACCATTATAGGAGTGACTACCAAAAAATTTATGAAAATAGCCTTAAAACTTTTCGACCTTAGTTATTTCCACTCGGAAGGATTTTCTTCCCAAGGCCATGGTTTGTTCGTATTTTTGTACTGCTCAAAAAAAGGGTGTTTGATGTGGTAGATCACAGCGAGCACAGAGTTATAGACAATGAATATACCGATGTTGATGACAAAAACTGATCCAACATAGACAGTATTAACTACATCAAAATCAGCTTACTTTCATATTTGGTAAATAGTAGCGGCCAGATAAGTCTCAGAAATGCGGGTAACACAGTAAAATAGCTGATGAAGATGAAGAAACCCAACACTTTACCAATCCCGATATCATGATACATGGGTTTTGCTCTGTTGCGCAGCTCTTTCACTGAGATAGCTTCTGCTGCCATTTTTTTGAGCATTTTTAATATTAATATTAGTGTTTGGATTGTAACAAATTTATTTATAACAATAATGTTTGCAACTGAGCCTAAATCTCAGTGCTACACGCGTCCAGCTACAGCGGCTAGCTACTCTGATAACAGAGCTCGCCATCTTAATGATGAGATGTTTCAAGGAATAATGAAGTACAAATAGGCTCGCAATAAAGCTAGATCCATATAAAAGTAATTTTAATCGACCCTATCCAATGTGAATCATCTGCGAAGGACTATCGATTTTGTTAAGCATCAAACCTGCAAAAAGAGATTGGACTTTGTAAAATCATTTGAAACAAAGAAACTTAAAATACAGAGCTACGAAATGGAGGAGCAGAAGAAGTTAGTAGACATGGCTCAGGCGTCAGCAAAGCATAAACATAGAAAAACAATGAAACTCAGTCGTGAACTACAATCGATGATAAATAAGTAAGAAATGAACCGAAACAACATGGATAAACAGAAGAAAAACAAGCAATAGAAAATAAACAGGAAATCTCAATACATAACAATAATGACAACAATCGAAATTGACGCCAAGCAGAAGTATGAGAGGATCAAATAAAAGTAAATTAATCTGAAATAAAAGCTTAAGCTGATGTCACAAAATACATCACTCAGGGCCAGACATTACTACGAAAGTAAGAAAGATCGTGAGCTCCTTTTAATTGAATCCTACGAGGTAGATAGTGTAATATTTAGAAAATACTTAAAGAAGTTGAAAAGTATGACGAATTGCTTGGGCCTGAACCTACAGCTTTTGAACCTGACCAAAGATAGTTTTTTATTACTGAAAAGAAACCTTGTCAGGAAACTCAGACGCCTTCAAATTGATTTATATTATTTGTGATTGCTATAATTTTATTAACAGATAATTAAATTTGAATTACAGAATAATGATGAACATGAAGAAACTCATCGATGAGACTGACTTTGATAATCTCAGTGAGCTCACTAAGAGATGGGGCAACCAACAAAAGCCATAAACACAAACACATACGCGTTAGATTGAGAAGTAAAATGATTTTAAAAAGAGTAATGAGATTCAGTCTACCCCCAAAGAACAGTTTTCTGAAATAGGCACAACAGAAAAGAGTAAGCAGGTTCAGGGCCGAAAGCACAACGTTTTGCCACAGATAGTCGACGAGGACACTGAACACTTCAAGAATAAATTAGAGCATCTGTTGAACAACTTCAAGACTGACGCAGTGGCGGAGTTCATGAGTATGAAAAGGGAAATGCTTGATTATCAACAAGAATGTGTGAAGACGGATACACACAAATACCTTACTATGTATGAGTAGAAGCACAAATAGTTGCTCGAAACTAAGGAGAAGCTTTTATAGACCTGCCGTGAAGCTGAAAAGAAGACTATTCAGGTATAGCATCTTTCAAATCACATTCATAAACTCAATGAGCGAATTAAGACTTACAAATATGTTTCGCGCCCCTTTTCTATACTCTATTAGAACATGGTACAAGGCAAGTAGTTGAAATTCAAAATGAAGGAGGCAGCTAAATTCGATTAAAAAAGGCTCAAAAGAAAGTCATTGTGGGGATGGATGAACATCTACTCCGCAGACAAGGCATAGAAACAAAAATAGGAGGCCGAGCTCAGAATTGAGACATAGGTTAATGAAATTGTTGGCAGGTTCCAAAAATAAATGGAAATGCTCAAACAAAGGCTAGCATAGGCAACTCGTAAAAATTAAGAATACGAAAACAATAAACACATCGTACAGTAAAATCTGAAGAAGGCTTTTCTAAGAGGAGTGTGTGCCATGAACATGGAAGCTATGGGTGTGCTAGGGACAGAAAATGTTTAGGAAAATGACTGGCTTTCAGAAAAGTAAAAAAATGATCGATAAAAAAGTATGTTTGCCAACAATATGAGTTATGTGTAGCCAAAAAACTCATCATTGATGATTCGAGAAGAAATAAATCAAAATCAAAGCATGCTTGTAAGTCGACAAAATGTAAGCAGCTCAAGACAAAACATGTCAAATTTGAGCTAGCAGAAAAATTAAAATATTATTATTCAATCACAAAAAGCTTAATCTAAAAACTTTAAATGGAAAGAAGCGCCAATTATGGGCATCTAAGAACCAAAAGATGAAGAATAGCCAAGGATGCAAGTTGTGAGACCCACGACTGAAGGAAAAGTTATTAAAATTGTTTAAGGGAAATCTTCAGTCGAAGTAAAAAAAGTAAACGACAAAGTTGCAGTGACAAGCAGTCGCAAGAAAATTTGATATTATAAACAATATTTTCAAAAAGCTCTTTCTTTCAATTGGATATCAAAATTAGAATAAGTATATTGACTGTGTGTAAGTAAATAATTTTATCAATGCGCAATGGTCAGTCACGCTCATTCAGCTACGACCTTAAATAGCAACTGTCAGAAAGATCCAAATAAGAGAATAATGACGAGAGCAGCAGTAAGCGTAAGAGTATGTCGCTGTAAAAAAACCTAGAATAGTCACGATTACCTTTAATAAAGATTAAGAAAGTAATGAAAAAAATAGGAGCAGCCGAAAAGCTAAGCAGCTCCTTCTCACCATCATAATAAGAGGTAGGCGCATTTCGGAAATCGAAATGGAAAGAGTTGCGAGAGCAATATACTGTAAGGAGAGGGGCTAAACAGCCCTTCGACTATGAGCTCGACTAAATTGTCCTTGACTGTTGGGAATATGGGGAAAACTTTGGAAGAAGAACAATATGGAGAAAATATAAGCAGAAGTTTGACTAATTAACGTTTGAGACGCTAAAGGCTGTCAATAGAAAAAAAGTTTGATTATATTTACTTTCATTCGATACTTTCATCAAAGCACGTATAAAAGTATAAAATGAGCATATTTTTTTCGCCTCTTGTGAATTCCTATCAGGCACTAGTGCCACATTTTCAGACTTGCCACATCGTCGAGAAGCTGCTGGAAACTAATCAAGTAGAGTTCGAGCTCAATCCATTCGATAACCCTTCCGATCCATTTTTCTGTATCCATTCACGAGTAAAGAGCCTTAAGCAAAAGGCGACTAAGATGCTGGAGCTCATTGAGACAAAGTATAGCGAACATGTCACCGAGATGTCAAAAGAAGAGCGTATCCAAACTATATTGAAGATGAAAGAGTACATGCGAGAACACAAAATTGACCATCTCAAATACCTCGACTATGAATAGCACTGGCTTGAAGATAAAATTTAAAAGTTCTACCAGTTCGCTTCAAATTATGATGCCTTCGTAGCCGTAAATAATAGACTATAGGAAGAACTAGACACTCTGAGAGTCAAAGCGTAGATCTGTCAAAAGGGACAAATGCTTGAAGAATTCTCGGTCATTTCTGGAGTATGTGCAAATAAAAGCATAGCCTTTTTATAGAAGATCATTTTCCGACAGTCAAAGGGTCACTCTATCACAGTGTTCAAGGCCCGAAAACAGGATAGCAGTAGCAGTGTATTCCTGTGTCTCATTAATAAAAATATCTACAAACACATTGGGTACTGTTGTGTGGCAATATAGAGCGAAAATTATCAAATCGTGCGAGTATAACAACGCCAATATATACGACCTCCCTAGTGTGTATAGGAATCTGCTCTAATATGAGCACACCTTAATCAAGAGAATCCGGGAATCCGACGAACTGATGCAGATGTCAGGCAGACAGCTCACATCTGTACTTCACGATAGCATCATGGGTGAGGAAAGTACTTTGAGACAACACTTACTTCGCGTAAGTTACTTGTAGAGACTAACTCACATCATCTGCCATAGTAAGCAAATCGGTGAGCCATCAAACCACATTCTGTTCACATTCCATATTCCCTCATCAGCTCAATTGCCTAAATTTTCGGCTGCGATATTCCCACTGTAGGCCAACAAAGTGAAGCCTCGCACAATAATGCCCCGGTTGGAGTGCCTAGCAGAAGTTAATATTATGACATAGTTGTTTTCCATACCCAAGCATAACTAGATCATACCTTCCATTTTTATGTTTGTGACTGTGCCCTTTCTCTTCGGCATGATGTTCAGCGACTTTGGCCATGGAATCCTATTGCTGCTTGTTGCTTTCATCTTGAATCTGGGACCCATATTCTACCTCATGGCCTTCATGAGCATCTACTGTGGAGTTATTTACAATTAATTCTTCGGCATGAAAATTATTCGCTCAGAACATCTAGGCATTGTCCAACCGGTATGGGCAGTCTCCGAAAATGGCCTCAATTTTGAAAATTCTTTGAAAATGAAAGTCTCAATGATTGTAGCTTTTTTCCATATGGGCTTCGGTATGGTTCTCAAGATCGTAAACGAGAAAAAGAAAGGACATATTGGTAAGATATTTTACGATTCTTTACCTAAAATTGGTTTATTGTGTACAACTGTTGGATACCTTGTTTTTTTAATTGTAAAGAAATGGTGGACTAACTACGCAGGTTTGGAATCCACTGCTCCTTCAATCATTAATTCATTACTTGAACTATTCTTAGGATGGAATCCCACAAGGAATCATAGTATACTCGGATCAATTGAAACGGAGCATGCAGTTGGCGCCTTTCTTAATAAAGTTAATTTATTTTTAGTGCTTATTCTTGTCTATAATCAAACAATCAGATCTAAAGTAGAAGGGCTCATCTCTCCATTTATAAAACAAAATAAGCTGAAGGGTTATCGAGAATTAAACAATAATTTGAAACCAGCTTAAGATCGGCTTGATTTTCAGATAAGCTAAGAGCTATAAATGTAAAACAAGGAGACATTTCAAAGTCTGCAAAATCTTGAAGAAGTCCACTATCATGAAGGAGAGCATTAAGTCAACTAATTAGGGCCTCTGGAAGTGTTTGAATTTGTACTGAGCTTGATTAGCAGTACGACATCCTATTTGAGGTTGTTCGCTTTGTCACTTGCTCATGCTAAGCTATCTTCATTGATCCTTGACATGTTGCTTTCCACTCTGTCCGGTCCGCACCCCTACATCTCACTAATTAGGTGCGTGGCTTTCTTCTGCATCACAATTGGCATGATGCTTACTCTTGACGTAATGGAGTGCCTCATGCATGTGGTAAGACTACACTGGGTCGAGTGGATGGGCAAGTTCTATACTGGTTCCGGCAAGCTCTTCCTGCCAGAAATTTAGCACAGTTACACCTGATATCATAAACTAATTTAATTACAACTTTTAACCCATTTATCATAATCAATACAATAATTTTGCGCATATCAACAACCTGAATGAAAAGGAGAGTCTGTTTAAATCGACAAAGAGTCAAACTTTCGTAGAGTCAAAATAGAAAGAACAAGGAAACTAAAAAATGAAAGAACATAAGACGAATATATATGTACATTTGCCCAGAGCCTGAATCAGGATGGGGTCTTGGGAAACAGGCTCAGGACTTGGGGAGAGGTAGCCAAATTTTGAGGATACTTCTGATATTTATTTTTCTTAGTGGCAGCCTGCGGATCTTTAGCCAGGATGTATTTCACCACCTGTACATTATTTTTTTTACAAGCATAGTGCAGTAGATTGTCGTTGATTATGCTAATTGGTTCCGAGTATTTTATGTTGTTATTGGCCTGCATCAAATTCAGACAGTCTTAGGTGCGATCATTCAATAGCAGAGCCAGGACACTGTGCTCAATTGTTATCGTCTTGTACTTTTTGCCCGGACGGCAGTTCCCCATTTCTAACTTAATATTTTATACAAATCAATGCGGCTGCTAATTATAAAAGTATCAGTATTTATAAGTGCTATAAAGTTATAGATTGGCAATGCAGTCAGAAGACCATAAGAAGTTGCTGTAAAGTATCAAATAGTCGCAGTAGCGTTCGCAGAAAGTTCCTAATTTTTAATAATAAGGTGCTGGATAACATATAGAGTACTCTACAAAGTGTGAAGACTACGATTGCAGACATTCATGAGACAAATGATAAGTTCGACAGAATGAAAGCTGAGTATAACCAGGTACTTTAAAAGCTTGCGCTCAAAATCAGCCAATCTTTCTCCAATCCACTCAAGTTATATTAATTTTACTTAGAAGCTCTGGTGAAGGTGATTAAAGATAGAAACCTTCAGTGATAAGCATGGAAAAAGCAGTCGAAGAAATGATGAATCATTAACAAATACTGTTTGTCACAGGAGCTGGAGTATCAGCAGACAGCGGAATCCCAACTTTTCGAGGAACTAATGGATTGTACGACAAAAAATTCAATGTTGAGGGGCTATAACTCGAGCCTGACCAATTCATCACCAAATAGTTTTTTCAAAAACATTCACTTCCTATTTGGTAGTGGATTTAGTCTTTACATCAAATGACAACTAAGGCTAAGTCAAACGAAACTCACCTATTGATTCATGAGTGCTTGGTCGAGCTGCACAAGAAAGGGAAGAAGCCTGTGTTAGTTACTCAAAACATCGACGATTTGCATGTAAAACCTCAAAATGGCTAATATGAGTATCATGCTATACATGGGGTGGCTAACTTAATCAGGTGCTCAAATCTTCACTACCAGCCTTACTCATTTTCTAAAATAAGGTAGAAGTGCCCATAATGCAACTAATCTTTAAGGCCTCATGTCATGTTCTTTGATGAATCTTATGGTATACCATTTGGTAAAGATGTAAAAGATAGAGAGTTTGATTTCGTCGTTATTATTGGAAGTTCATTGAGCACTGGACTTTGTATTAAACTGGCTTCATCTGCTCTAGAAGTGCTCGAAATTAACCCTCACCCGGTTATTTAGGTAGGCAATGTCCACCCATTTTCATCACCCACTGGCTAAGTGCTAAAATAGATGTTGAACTGCATAAGGAAACATTGATAATGATGTATCCGTTCTATAATTAAATTTTATTACTAAAATGCATGGAATGTTCGAAGTTTATAATTTGTTTATTATTTAACATGCAAAGAAAACTATAGTAAAATAGAAGACCATCGATTGGTAAGGCTTATCAGACCGCCCCAAGTGGGTTCTTTCCAATAGAGGCAAATGGAAATATTTCTATGTTCCACTCCCGGATTAACAACAATGAAACGAAGGGGACAATGCCGTTTAACCAGTCATCAGGCATAAAAGTTATTTCTAGCTCCAACAGGAACATCACTCACTTCAACCCGATTAACAAAACGAACTCTCAGTTGAAAGTGTTTCCCAACACCAAAAAGGTATATTTCACCTTCATTGATCCCCGAAGCTTAGTGATTGAAAAGAAATACATTTAAACTATTGTCCAACATCCTGAGAAGGTCTACACTAACGAGTGGGAGCAGAGGTACTATGAACTGGAAAAACAAATGACTACATTCATGCAAAGTCATGAAAGGATGGCAGAAGAATTTTTGAAAATTAAGGAGTAACTCAAATTTCATAACTAGCTGACACTTCAGACTTCGCTGTAAAATTTTGCGAAAACTCACTCGCTTACCAGCAATAACCTTAAATAAACAGAAACCCTAAATATGATGTAAAAGTGTCAAACTTTAAACTCGAAGTTTGAGTAACAGCAGCGTGAGGCCAGCAACTTCAAAGAGCAAAATATCCGACTGCAGAATATGATTGAGAAGCTGCAAAGTTAGTTGATTAGCTAAAAAAATTTAACATATAAGACCGAAACTGAGAAGAATCAAATTATGATGCAAGCAAAGTAGTATCAATTCTAAATAAAAGAGCTCACCAGTGATAAAACTAAACTGGAAACATAAATCTATGATCTCAAACTAGTGCTTGCAAACAAGAACATATAAATTGAAAGACTCACTTCCGACCTCACCAAAGTAGAAGAAGATCAGAAACTGCTAGAAATACATATTGAGAATTAACGGTAAAATGAAAGAGAAAAGCAGAAAGAGAGAGAAAAAGAAAAAGACAAGATGAACTCAAAGATTCAACAAGCCATTCAAAAAATGAGTTCACTTCCTGACTCTATGTCCCAGTAAAAATTTGAATAACGATTGACCCGCTTGAGGCAATAGTATGAAAAGAAAGAGAAAAAAATATAAAAACAAGTAGAAGCCAAGCAAAAGTAAATTAACGAGCTTGGAAAATATATTTTAGAATTAGAAGAAAAAGAGCGTGCTTCCAAATAATTTAAGATAAACTATTAAAAGCTCTACAATTAGAAAAAGGAAGAAGTGAATTAACTTAAACGGATTCAACAAACTTTAATGTCTTCAGATTTGGACTAAAGGCAGGTTGTTGTTTATGAGCAAAGAATCAGTGAATTAACTAAAATTGTAAAATAACAGGGTGATAAAATAAATAGTTTATAAAAAAACAAAAAAGATTTAGACAAGAAAATAGATCAATACCAAGACAATTATGTGAGTCAATAACAGCTTGCATATCTTCACTCAATGATAGAGAACAATAAGGATCAGCTACTCGAAAAAGGTGGCATGAACTATGATGAACTAAATAACAAAGCCCACTCTTACTTCAATGGTAAAATATTTGAGCATCAGGCTATCTATTAAATGAAGAAAGACCAAGATAAATTGATGGAGCTACTTAAAAAAATAAATCTTAATTAGTTTATCAAGCCGTCAGATATCGTTTTCTCCAATATCGTTAACAATTACACATTTGAGTCGGGCAGCGATATCAGTCACTCCATGAAAAATATGATATCAGACATTTTCTTCAAGCTGGATCGAATTGCAGAGGGAGCAAAGTCAAAATCTCACCCAGATTCTGAAAGAAAAATTCTTAGCAGCAATTCTATTAGCCCTGCCAAAAAGAAAAAGTCGAAAAATGAAGAAAATGGTCAGTTTTATAAAATTTTGAATGATCTTGAAATCCTGAAAGTTTATATTGTGAATCTTAGCTCTACCTGTGACCGGCTCGTGAAGCAGCTAGAAAAAGAACAAACAATAAGACACGATCAGTAGAGTAAGCACGCTGAAACCATAAAGGCACAACAACAAATAATCACCCAACTTTCAACTGACGAAGGAGAGTTCTTCAAGATCAAAAACAAATAGCTTGAGGCAAGAGTCGAGGAGCTAATTAATTTAAGCAACTCACTAAAGGACAAGTTAAGTGAAAAACATGCTGATAACAACTCGGCTTAATACTGGAAAAATGAAGTGAACTTGATTAAACAGGCCAACAGTGAGCTTGAAAACCGTTGGAAGAAATTAGCAGCCGATCTTGAATATGAGATACAGTCAAAGTAATAAATTGAGAAGAAAATAACTCTTTTCTCAATCGAGTTAGAGCGAAGAAGCCATTAGAACAAAGCAGCACAATCAAAGTTACACTTACTTAATAGCACCATTGAACAAAATCAAGAGTTATCAGCCCGCAATGCGACAATGTAGAGATAAATATCGATATTAAAATCAGGTAATGAAGAAATGAAGTATAAAATAGAATAGTATCTGAAGAACCTCAGCAAAAAGGAAAGATAGTTTACTGAATTATCCATTAAATTACAAGATCTAAGTATACAAAAGGAGGCTCTTTGGAATTCACAGTAGGAAAAAGAGAAAACAAAGATGGTGCTGACTAAAAACATCGAAAATATGAGAATTGAAGTCGAAAAGTGGAAACAGAAATATGAAAGTTAGACACGGAATGCATTAAGTTACCAAAATCATCAGTTGAGTTAAATTTCAAATCAATTGCTACAAACCAAAAAAAGTAATGAAGGTCTGATTATTCGTATAAATCAGCTATAGATCGCTAATCAAGAGGTGCGCAATTAATGTGAGCTTTCTATGTAAAAATATAAAAGCAAAATTAACTTTTTAAGTTAACAAAATCTAAAAATAAAGAGTCAATATGATTTTGAAGTAACTCGGCAACGAAAATTTGAAGACGAAATTACTTTATTGAAGAACTAAGTGCAAGTCTTAAAAAGATAGAAAACGATATCATATTAAAAAGTAATAAGCATGAAGAGTAATTAGAATACGAATAGTAGTTGCTACTTCATCCTATAAAAATTAAGAAGTTTAGTATTATAGTCTGAAACCTTAGTTTTAGAGTTGGGAGTAGAGAGCACAGCTAGAAACAGTCAAATTCTGAAACAAAGTGCTGGAAAATATGAAAATATTTTGGCTCTTATTTCAGAGTTATCCTTGGATGGACTGAGAGGCTCGTCTGAAGCTTCCGGGAAAATATCTACAGATGGTGAAGCTAAAATTAAGAAAATGCAGGAGATACTACAGTCTAATCGATTTCAGATAGAGCTTTTACGAAGTTTACTCAGCTAAATTGAATGCCTTCTTATTGAAGGACTCGCCGAAACTGCAAAGGATAGAAGTCAAAAAATACATAATCAAATCATCAAGCATATTGAACTTGGATTTGAGACAATAAGAACTTGTGTTTCCTCGTTTGACTGATCAGTTTATTCATATTTAATACTTGTATCATTTACGCATATAAAAAAGCAAATAAGCACTTTTGCTAACTATATTCTAAGAGGAAACTTCATGCACGCTTGAGTCATCAAAAAGAAACCATGCGTTATTGGCTGGGTTCCTATAATTTACATAAATAATTACTTGCACGTGGCAGTATAATGCCCGCTGCCTGAGTTACCTATGTGGTTCGATATTGCAAATAAATCATATAGAATTGTCTCACTCTTTTCTGAGCCCTAATTGATATGTTGGTTTGGGTTTTGAGGCAGTTCTCTACATATTATAACATTCGTTAAATCCAAATCCTTTAAAGGAAAGCTGACTAAACATTAGTTTTTCTCAGTATACATTCCTTTTCTTTTAAACCTTTTGAGGCACAGGATCAAAATTTTGGGTGCCTTATAAATCATCATTTGTTTTCGGGCGATAACATGTTGCTTGCATTTAGGGCAATACCAGGCATTGTCGCTAGTAAGAGTTTAAGGTTCCTCGAAAGCATTGAAGCAGTCTATCAAACTGACTGATGAAGTCGATGTCCATTGGTGGCGGCCATTAGGTCCACCTACTGAATTTTGAGATGATTTTCGGATTACATACTTTAGCTGAACTGGGTTTCGTCGATGACAATAGTCTGCAATTGTTTATGTTGTATATGGAAAGTAACAGCCTTTGCATCTCAGGTTGCAGTTAGGGCAAAGTCCTCCAACATCAGAGTTATCTATCATGAGGGCGATGTCTCTACTTTGTGGTTACTTTTTTAATATTTCTTCGTACCTATCAACTTAGTACGCTTTTTCATTAATGGAGTACAAATATTGGTGAACTTACATACATGTAAGATTACTCTTAAATTTAAATATTCTTCTAGCGTATGTTTACTCCTGAACTTGCGATCCAATCCCTACTCTGTTGAGGTATTTGAAGCTTACTATTACCTTATGCCCATTGTTGTAGTCTTCATGAGTGGATAATGCTCTGACGCAAATGCCGGTTTTGTACCGAGACATAGCCTCTGCAATTTAATCCTACTGCTTTAATATTGTCTTGGAGCTGTATATCAGAATCTAAGCAGTCGGAAGTAATGATTTCCTTAACTTGATCTGCTGGGCGACTGCTGCCAAAGCATCGTGTCTCTTAAAGTTAAGTTGAATGACTTAATCGGAGAGTTAGGTATCACTTTGAAAAGTGATGCTAATTCTTTGACTGAGATCCACAATCGGTAGTGAACACATCATGAACGGGTCAAACTGGCATGACTTGTACTTACATTTAGGGCAGTCTACTTGAGATCGGTACTGTCCGTACATTAGCTCCACTATTTTGGAGTTGTTTCTGCGCAGAAAATTACTCCATTGTTCGTCCGCGATAACTGACTCTGGTCTTTCGTCTATTTATTTTGACTAAACATAGGGTTTGTTCTTAACTTTGTTTAAATCTTCGTGTAGTCCTTCCAGGACATAAGTCACAAACTACCCTGCATCATGTTGATTATATCCCGAGAACATGCGCTGGAATGTGGAAACTTGTTTCTTGAACTCAGATGGAGCAAATGTTCTTTCATGCCCGCACCAAAGATGCTGTATCACATTTCCATATGAATAACTCAAATTCCCCTTTGTCCCTAAGGGATTATCCTTGTTGATGTCTGAAACGTATTTGTTACTGATGAAATACTATGTCAATTCTGCAATGTGAGAGATGCACTGAATGCCAGAATTCATAAAACAAGTATTACCTAGATTGGTAAGACCTACAAGGCCATTTCTTTTACGGACAATCTCATCACCATTTTTTATCTGTTTCTTGGCTATACATTTTTTAATATGGGTAGCGTCTTAATTTTTACATGTATCTGAACAGTAGGTAATATGCCAACACCTGCAAACAGATTAAAGCTTGCAATAGTTTTTACATTTGGGGCATCGGCCATTTATTATCTTTTTTTGATCATAAAATATGTTGATTTCCTTCGATTATGTTTTCTCAATGATTTCGCATATTATAATGGGGTTAGTTGATGCCACTTCGTTATTAAAAGTCATCTCATATTGTAATTCTTGAGTTGGTAGGCAAATAGTAAACTCTTTCATGCCTTCTTGAGCTTCAAGTGATTTTTTTATCCTAGCTTTCATTTTTTCGAGAGAAAATACTGGGTCAATCAGCAAGAATCTCCGATGAGTACTCTCATAATCTATCTACTTAAGACTGTTATCATATTTATGTGAAAGGCATTGAGTTATTGCTTCACTAGTCGTTAGCTAGAAATAGGCTACTGAGCTAAATCTTGTAAACTGAATTGTCTCTCTTGGCAGACTTATCGATGGTTGAGATTTTAAGTTATTTAGTATCCTATTCGATATCATAACTAGTTCAATCTAAATATACAGTTGTTTACTTTAAGGGGGAATATTTACACTGTTTTCTGACCGTGATCTTATTTTATTTCTCGTTTTACTTCGATATTTTTGTAACGACTGATTATATTCCACATTTCCTAGCTAAAGTAACAGAAATCACGCTCTTCAACAACAGAATCTTTCAGGAAAACCGTAAGATGCTAAAAATTGTTAATATTTAAAGTCGACACTTGTTATTTATCTACGATATCGTCGTTTATGCATCCAAGTACTTCTGATGACAAGTTCCACTCCCAATTGATAGGTAATCTTTTGGAAATGCTGTCAAATTTTGTATATTTTTTCCATTTGTTAATCCATGAGGTGGAGACTAAGTATACAAATTTCCTGTTATAGAAATTTGAGTGTTAAAACGACTGCTGGGCTTTAAGGAAAGCGTGCACTTCACGTACGATTTTGAGCCTTTATTATACTTGACGATTAGCTTCAATACTAAAAATGTGGTGTATCTCCTCTTCGTATGTGTTGTGTGCTTTGAGCAAAGCTTAAATATGTGCTTCATTTTTCCCATTCTTTTCAATGTGTTGCTAATCTGGCTGATTCGTGGTCTATCTTTAAATATTGTTTAGCATTATACTATCAATTAGCTATAATTGACATGTTAACTTTACATAAAACAAATTCAAGTATTTTAGTGCAAATAATTAATACAGCCCATAAATATAAAAATAGTTGGTCATAAACAAAATTCATCAAATTATGATCGGCTAATTATTAAAATAATTTTATGGTGCCGATAATCTTATTGTAGATTCAACTAATAATAAATTAGATATTAGATCCACTAGTTTTAGAAGATTCATTCCTTACGATTATGGACTAGAAAATTTTATTATTTTTATGCATTAAATAGAATAGATAGAATTTATCATCTACGAATAGGTTTGTTTTATCTCTAACATAATAATAATCAAATTGAAGCATGGGAGGCTAACCCCCTAAACCGCAAAAGAAGGTCACTCTTGAAGACTCCATAATTGAGATGAAAATACAATCAAAGTCTGTAGCTCGACAGGCTAAAAAATCATAAAAGGAATCATAAAAATATATGAAGCAGGCTAAAGATGCACTTAAAAAAAACAATGAGGATTTCGCCAAGTTGTATATTACTTCAGCATCACAGAAACGAACAGAAGGTACATTTATTAATTATGTAGCATTAAATTACCAGCGAACTGCCATCAAGATGGAACTAATGTGCGACCAAATCAAAACCATGCAAAATAATGAAAAAACTATTAATACTTTCAACTATATGACAGGACTTGTGAGTCAGCAGATGGGCCAATTCGACACAGCTAAGATGGCGCAAAATATGCAGCTCTTCAACGAGAAAATGGACGAAGTTTTAATCAACAATAAAATGACTACCGAAATAATGCAAGGCAACGATGTCGTTGACAATAATGTTGATCACATGATGGAGGCTCTAAAGCAAGAAATTGCTCTCGAAGACAACACCAAAATTATAGAGGGAGCCCAGAAGCAGCAGTAGTTTAATTATAATACACAAAAGCAAAATAATGCTGCAAATCATGATCCTTTCCTTGATCAGCTGAAAGGATTGTGAAAATTAGTGCTAACTCATAATCTATAAAATTGTACTCGAAATTTGGCTCAATAAATTATATATTTTTATCACCTAAATAGTATATAATTGTTAATCTTCTGCATGGGTCACAAACGCAAGCACATTCGCGAAACAGAAAGCGAATAATCCAGCTCTGACCAGTAAAAGTGCTTCAATTTAGAATGTCATCTTCTTCTTCAAGTGAGAGCGAAAGTTCTTAATCGGAAAAACAATACAATAGACTTAGCAAGAGAGACCTCAAAAAATTAATTACCCTGGAGAAGAAAATCTAAGATGAGGAAAGACTCTTGAGAAAACTCAAACAGAAATAATCGAAAGTCTCAAAAAAGGAAAGACAAGTTGAAAGAGTTTAGGTTGAAAAAGAATAGAGGACTCCTCCTTCTGAAATTATAACATAGGGAAAGAAACTATTTATTACTGGTATTGATAACACCTACACTTTTGAAGAAGTGACACAATAACTGAACAAAGCACTCGATAAAATCGATGGTGTCACCGGTTTCAGGATCAAAATGAAAGAGGGTTGTCCGACCTATGCTTTCATAGACTTCGAAAGCAAGTAATCAGCAAGAGATGGAATAGAAAGGTAAAATATATTTAACATAGACTCCGCAAGAAGAAAATTTTTAATGGAAAAATTGCAATTTACTATAGCCAGGATGAGCACAAAGAAAACAGTAAAGGGTATGTCTAAATCTATGTAGAAAAAAATGCTTTTAATGCAAAGGATATGGTCACTTTGCTCGGGAGTGCCAGTTCAAACGCACTAAGGAAGATAATTTGCAGTAGAAAACAAACAGTGACACTCAATACTCGAATGCTCCAGCTGAAGAAGTAAAGCAAGAGCCTGTCATTAAATAGTAGAAAACAGTGAGCATGCGCATAGTTCGAGACAAATCAAGAGCAAGTCGATTATTAGCTTTTACATGATTTAGATTGTTGTGTAGCTATCATTAATTTCAACAAAATAGATCAAATATAATAGCAAAAAGTATCATTAAGGCTCTCACGAAAGTCTTTGATTCTTTGCTCTTCAATATTAGCTATCTTTGTGAAACAGGTAGGTGGCTATTCTCCGATGAGTTGGCAACGACCTATATACTATTTAATAGAATTGCCTATTACTAGTACGTTGCCATCTTTGAACTTTTAACAATACCGTTCGTATAAGAATCTCTCGCAGTGAGGCATGAACAAAATTATAAAGGCCTGCTTAGATTATAGATCGTTACTGTCTTTGCAGGTTCCCAGTTTGGTTACTTGCTAAATACAATCTTCTGAAAAAATGGGATCGAAGCAGTTCACTGATATTGAAACAGGTTTGAAACTTTAACATAATGGCAATAACAGCTTCGTCAAAAAATAGTATTGATATCTTGGCTTCTCATACTTTATAAAATCTCCCAAACCAAGACACTCAATGTGGATTACATTATTTGCCATTTTTAATACGGATTTGTTTTAGATTCTCAACTTCAGCAGCTGAAAATTTACTCTCATGCAATCTGATTATAAAAAACTTTCCAGATCTTGTGCTTCGTTTTCCACAACATAGAGCGGTTTGCCTATACTATATACAGCTTTGCAGTTCTATTTTCTTTACTATCCCTTCCCCTTCTTGATGTGTTTTCTCTTAGGCTTGCAGACAACAATCCACTAATTCTCTTAGTCGCTCATAATAATTAATTTAATACACAAGATTCAAATATCACAGACAAATGATAACCCATTGATTTGATACTGCTCGCTCTTATTACTGATGCATTTCAAATGATTGATCAAGCAGTCGAGTCTGCTCTATGGAAACAGTCCCAAGTTCTTGAGCAATAGTTCATTTAAATAATTTGAAAACGAGTAAAATTGTTGAGATGTGAGAGTTTCTTTCAGATTTGCTTACTTTAAGCTCACTAATCCCATCATCTGCGAGAAAGGTACGAATTTTAGTTTATTACTTTCCCGGCAGTGCAAAGGGTACAGCTGATCTTTGTATTTTTTAAATTTTTAAGATTGATTCTTCATGTAGACCATCGCTTTACTCGCTCCATCTAAGTTATAATAAGTAATACCACACTTCAAAATACGAAGATAAATATGCATGTAGAAGTAAGCTTCTAAGTACTCGAGCACATCAAAAAGCTGAGGTAGCTTTAGTTTTAATATTTACAAAGCATCTTCTATTTTTTACTATCTGATCAGCCTTAAAACTTAAATTCTGTGCGTGAGCAAAAACATTTCTCTCTCATTTTCAATTGTGTTTACTTATTTACTCTATTCATCAACGCTTACCTTTTTGTTTTTATTATCTGAATAATACATATTGTGTACCTATTTATTAGACTATTGGATTCTAAATCACAGAACTCTTCCTCCTCGACTATAGTAGCAATTTCTAATGATCATGTGGACGCTTTCTAGAGTGCTAAGTTGGTAGAATATCACCCCAGTAGTCGCTCATAATTCTTTGACGAGTGGAAGACCTTCGATAAATTGCCAGCTAGTCGTCTATTTCCTCATCCATGCTGATCTTTTTGGGAGCTTTCTCCTCATTATTTGCAGTATTTTCAGCTTAAAAGTCTTCCATAGTAAAAAATTGGAGCTTAGCTTCCCAAAACGGATGCTCCACAAAAGTGTTTAAGTCTTCAAAATTATATCCCTATTTGAGTTTGCTATATGTCTTCTTGTAGCCATGAAACTTCAAATAATCACCCACAAGAGAGTATAAACTTGAACTGTCAACTGGCTGCTTTTATATTTACTGTGCACCTGAGTTAATTAAATGGAGTACATTATTATTCTATTTTTGCTCTCATTGATTAGAACTTGAATGCGAAATTCTTGAACCTCACTTCTATTTGATCTCCTTCGTTTCGTAATGAAACACAAGGGTAAAATTTTGGCCACGTTGATGGGTTATGCTCAAAAGATAATGTCTCCAAAAGATTGCCATCCAAAGTAAAGAATACTTGGAGTTTGGAATATATAATACCGACCCCCACGATAGATTTCGATTTGTAAGAAGGTAGTTTTTTTGCCTAATTTAGAAATGCTATACTTTTTTGCCATTAATATAGACCTCTCCCGAGCTGAGATAACCTATACTCATGTTTGATTCGCCAGGGTGTCTTTTTAGAGCACAATCTTTTTGGATAATTCCAACTCCAGATTCATACTTAGAGTTTAAGTTCTTGATATAGGCTTCAAAGTAGACTACTGCCGAATTGCAGGGCAAGGGCTATATGGTCCTAGCTGCCTAAATAACAACTACTATACTGACACTTCATTTCCTTCGCCGGGATGAATAAACCTCAACGAGTTGGTGTGCTTAATTACTTCGGTCATAGGCATCTTTTTATCTTCCAACTCGAGTTCGACCATCCTCTCTCTCTTGATGAATTTCAAATATTTTTTCATTCGCTTTTATTTATTATTGCCGATTACACTAAACTAAAAAAATATTATATAGTGTCTTTCATTAACGCATTCATGCAACGCGGTATTTTATTCTACATGTTTAAAATGATTTAAAATTCTTTATTAACAAAATACATTATCAAAATCAAGAAACCAAAAAAAGCGATAGTGGACGTAAAAGCTAAAATTTATGTTAATTTAATAAAAATAAATAAATTGATTTAGCGATCATATTTTATAATGAAATTATCATTTTCTGGTAAATGCTTCGATTCCGGTGATCGCTCTGCCAACAATAAGCGCATGAATATCGTTGGTGCCTTAGTAAGTGTTGACTGTCTATAAGTTAATTGCATGGCGAAGCACATGATATTATTAAGCTATTCCATTGCCTCCCATCATTTCGCGAGCATCTCTGGCAATTTGAATTGCTTTCATACAATTGTTCCTTTTCATCATCGAGATTTGCTATACTGCCAATTCACCTTTTTCTTTTAACCGTGACACCTGTAATATTCCCATAAGCCCTAAAGAGATATCAACCTGCATTTCTGCCAACTTTTTCTGGATCAATTGGAACGATGCTAGTGGAACACCGAATTGCTTTCTGTCCAATACATACTGACGAGCTCTATGGAAGCAGAATTCAGCTGCTCCCAGAGTACCCCAAGATATTCCAAATCGGGCGTTATTCAGGCAAGAAAAAGGTCCTTTCAATCCCTTCACGCTGGGAAAAGCATTTGATTTTGGAATTCTTACTTAATCCATCACAATATCGCCTGTTATTGAAGCCTTAAGTGAAAGTTTCCCATTTATTTTATTGGCTTGTAATCCTTTCATACCTTTCTCCAGAATAAAGCCTCTGATTTCTCCAGATTAATCTTTGGCCCAGACAACGAAGACATCAGCGATGGGTGAATTAGTAATCCACATTTTTGAGCCAGTAAGAACGTACTAATTGCCAACCAAGCGGGCCCTTGATTTCATCGAGCCTGGATCTGAACCGTGATCAGGCTCTGTTAGTCCAAAACAACCGATCAGCTCGCCTTTGGAGAGTCCTGGTAAATATTTGTCTTTCTGTTCCTTTGTTCCGAATTAGCTAATTGGATGAATGACAAGTGAGCTTTGAACACTTAGAGCTGATCTATAAGCACTATCAATTCTTTAAACTTCTCGGTTTATTAGTCCGTATGAAGTGTATGAAAGTCCGGGAAGACCATAGTCCTTAAGAGTACACCCTAAGAATCCGTTGTCTCCCATCAGTTTGAGAATGTTGGGATCAAAAGTTTAATGTTTGTTGTCAGCGATAACTCTAGGCTCGAGATGTGTTTTAGCAAACTGACGGGCATTTTCCATAACCTGAATTAACAGTTGTTTACCATAATTTCCTCTTCGTTCAGCAAGCTTTTGAGGTTAAGACCATCCTCGTAATCAAATTTCTTGAAGGCGAACCTCTGGTATGACTGAGTGAGCAGGTTAGCCACTTTTGTAAGTGGAGTCCTCGATAGCATATTTAAATTGTATATGAACAGTAAGTGAATGTAGTATATGCTTCCCAATAATCTATAAAATAACCAACAGGAAATAAAATGTTTTGATATTAAGCATATGTGTTAAATAGCACTAAAATATAAATAGGCAACGTTAATATTTAAAATCTATGTCAAAGCACTCGTCTACAACCAGAAGAGTGTCAGTCAAGAAGGAGGTGTCCTCGCGAGCTGCCAAGTAGAACGTGGACACAATTTACTTGATACAGAACTAAAATTAAATCCTGAAGCTCAAGTATATTATGCGTAACCTAGAAATGCGTAGATGGAGGAAAAAATAGCAACCATGAAAGTAGATCTAATACAGTCAACCTCAGGTCTAGCCAAGGATGAACAATAGTGTGAGCGTCTCAGGCTCTAAATCAAAAAAAGTTAAATCACATAAGACATGCGTTTAGAGACTGAAAAAAGAGCGATGTAATAAAAAATATAGCTCATTCGGGGCAACTGTCAAATAGTCGCCAGAAAAATAGGATAAGCTCGGCAGGCCGCAGTATTTTAAGAAAATAAGATACCCAGTCTTAAATAATAAAAAAAGATTTTAGAAAAATCACTTTGGGAACATAAGACTGAGAACGAGGGCACTAAAATAATACTGCAAAATCTATAGAAGTAGCTCGAAAGATATAGAGCTTAAAATGCTGAAATGACAACAAAACGTAAAGTTTACGGACCTAAATAGTCATAAATTTCGAAGACTATTGAAGAAAAGTTAAGAATAATTCAAAGTCGATAAAAAATAAGTAAGCAAATTTCAAAAGATCAATCTATTGATTTACTATTCTTAATTATTCGATAGCTATAGCTTTCGAGAAAGAGGTCAAGCCTTGTGTTGATTTAACAGATAGGTTTTAACAAGAAAATAATAAAGAAGCATATATTTTTGTTAGGAATAATTAAAAAGAAGTACTTGCTGTTTGTAAAAAACAAAGTGATGCAAAGATTTCGTCAGAGTTTCCAACCTCTAGAAGAGCAAAACAAATATTAGAATATTATTGAGAACACTAGAAAAAGAATGATAAAGAATAGAATGTTCTTAATTTGGAGAAGCTAGTCTAATAAAAGAGAGTACATAAAAACCCGTTACTTTGAAGTGCAAACAACTCTATAGAAAATATCAGATTCGTTTTTGAAATCTGTATTGTTCTCCACATTCAATACGATAAAGTATTTAGGCCTCAATTCTGTACATCGCCGGGCTGCTCTCAAGATATAGTATATAGTAAGATTCGCTGAGCTAAGATGCAAAAGTTTATTCATCAGCTCTTTAAATTCATTAGGCCATAACTATCTCAGGGATTTGGAGGTTGAATAAAGTGCAAAATAACAATCTATCTTACTGGTTACAAGTGTATATTTCACAGCGTGGGCTAAAGTCACCAAAGACAACAAAGTTTCCAATCGATTCATTAAATTTAAAGTAAACATTAAATGATATTTTAGTATTTTCGAGAGCTAAAGAAACTGCTGGCCTTGAAGAAAAAGCAGCATTTGAGCTAGATGCTCATGCTGACGCACCAGAAGATAGTGTAAATAGATAAAAACTCGGTTGCATTTTGCCATATTAAAAAATAGACGTACTAGTTATCTAACATAGACAAAATGGGCTCATTGAAACATTGACTTAATAACTGGATCACTGGTCTCAAAAAAATGAGTAACAAAGATCAAGAACCAGTTAGTCTAGGTTGAATAATAAATAGCAAATGAACACTTTTTGTCTACTAAAGTTATCTGGTTATTTAAAGAAGCAAATGGGAAAGGCATTCAATTTTTGGAGAAATCACAACTTCAGACTTAGAAAGCTTAATACGGTCATGGATATGGTTAATAGAAAGCTGAATGACGGTATAAATTTGGGATTCGTTATGATCCAAAAGAGAAAATTTTAAAAGCTTAAGCTCTCTATTGCTGACAAAATACAAAGTTGTTAGTTTAGTTACAACTATCTTGTGCAATAAAATACCCATATTAAGGAAGTTTTAGAAAACAAGTTGCTTGAACTCGAAAAATCAAAGTTTTCAAACATCCTTCGCAAACTTATACGGGCATAAAAATAAGCAAAACATAAATACTTTTTCAAATTTTTGAAGAATGGCTATAAATGCTGGCAATTCAAGAAAACATCAGAAAAGGTTGACCGCTTAATTGAGTAAAAAATAAAGAGAGTTTTCATGTTTCTGGTCAAGCTTATTAACAAATAGAAAACGCAATAAATTAGTCTGTAAAATAAAGTTGAAGCTAAGGTCCAAAAACTCGAATATAGGTCCAATCGTTTAATTTTTGGTGTTTTAGAAAATATAACACGGAGAAATAAAAAGGTAAAAAAAATACTCTAAAATATTTTTAGTAGAAATTTATAGCTTGGAGTATATAATGGGTATAATAGAATTAAAAAAATATTAACAAATAATGTTGAAGGTTAAGTATAGTCCAGAAACTAAAATGTCGAAAATAAAATAAAAGATGCAAACAATTATACATCAAAACTCGAATAAAACATTTAAATTCTGAGAGGTCGACTTTCCAGCAAGCAGAGCAGTATAAAATCAAGAATATTGCTGGCTTGCAGAAAAATATTTGTAAGAAATTCATCAAAGAAGTATCTCAACTACTTTGATCGATGGAGAAATAAGCTAGTATATGAGAAAAGAGTACAGAAATTTGTATAAATCCTTGAACGTAAAACCAGAATATCTTTGAAAAATAGACTGGTCAATTGCCTGATAAAGAAAAATGGAGATGAAGAAGTTGGATAGCTTAAAAAAAGATTGGAAAATTTTTCAAATCAATTCAGCTAAGCAAGCGGAATTTACGATAAATTTGTTTAACAATCTTAACAGCAGATGAAAACAATGGATGAAGAAAATACTCACCATTAAGCCGAAGGAAAGATGTTACAAAAGAAGACGGATCGCATGGATGATATTAAAATTTCTTCCTTCAGAGTCTATTGGGGAAAGATGATGTGCAAGTTTGTCTTCCGATAATGGAAAATTCATAAAGCAGAGTTTATAGATCAATGGATGAGAACTTTCGATATGCTTGAGTTTATTGCAAAAAGGGAAACATTTTTACTTCTGAGTGGCGAAATGAGGAACTAAATTATTAGAAACAGAACTCGAAAGAATCTTAGTTATATTTATGCAAAAAAGTTCAGACATAACGCTGGTTTGGCCTTTAAAATATGGAGAATCGCAAATCTTAATGCAAAAATTAAAGCTAGTAAGGCTGCATACGATGTTGAAATAGCAAACCATAAGCTGGTCACTGGAAAGTACGAAAAAATAACAGAGGCTTATGATAAAAGTGTAAACAGTCGAATAGGTGATTTGAAAATGAGAAAAATATTTGATTTCCTAAAAAAGTACACACGATTAAAAATAGACAATAATAAAAATAAACTAAAGTTAGAAACATGGCTAAAAAGAGGGTACCAGTTGTAATTTTCTCGACTTTTCTTTAAAAAGTTTAAA
>APMI01003867.1_pt1 | contig 29031 bp, 16 predicted proteins | sample 667938 | NCBI WGS metagenome assembly APMI01 (sample SAMN01084076, study PRJNA167559) | wastewater metagenome | biome: Wastewater | place: Denmark: Ejby Moelle, Odense | collected 2011-11-28
ATAAACATTCATAAATAAAGGAAAATGCGTAATTCATTATATCTCATAGGTTTAGCTTTTTTTGTCATTTCTTGTGGTTCTCAAAAAGAAGTTGCTAAAATTCAAAATTTACCAAAACCAGTGGAAGTAAAACCAGTGGTGCAACCAAAACCAGACATAAAACATGATGTACACGGAGATTATTTTACTACAAATATTGCAGACCCTACTAAAAATGATAACACCATAAGTTATGGCTCTTTGGTAGGTGCTAATCCTAAAGGTTATACCATAAGTAGGGCATATTTTCCGGCTGTAGCACAAAATTTTAGACAGAAATATGTGATTTTACATTATACAGCAATAGATCACGATAAATCTGTAAAAGTACTTACTACACAATCTGTAAGTGCTCATTATTTAGTTAATGATATGGATAATGCAGAAATTTATCAATTAGTAGATGAAAATAAAAGAGCTTATCATGCAGGTATTAGTGCTTGGAGAAACGATTCTTCTCTTAATGATACTTCCATAGGCATCGAAATTGTAAATAATGGTTTTACGGAGCAAGCTGGTACAAGAACTTTTGTTCCATTTCCTGATTATCAAGTCAAAAAAGTAGCAGAATTGGTGAAAGATTTGGTTACTCGTTATCAAATTCCGCCAACCAATGTTTTAGCACATTCTGATATTGCACCAACCAGAAAACAAGATCCAGGTCCACTTTTTCCTTGGAAAAAATTATATGATGAATACGGAATTGGGATGTGGTATGATGATGCTGCGAAGCAAAATTTTCTTAGTCTGATTGTTCCAGAAGATTTTACTGCCAAATTTAATGATCCAGCTTTTGTAATGAAAGTTCAGATAGAATTAAAGAAATTTGGTTATAGTTCTTTACCTGAATCAGGGGTTTGGGATAAAGCTACTAAGTCAACCATAGAAGCTCTACAATATCATTTCCGACCAGAAAATTATGACGGAAAGTTAGACATGGAAACTTGGGCTATTTTACAAGCACTTAATCAAAAATATTCAACAAAATAGATATTAATTATCAAAAGAAATTAACTTCGACAAGCTATTTTCAGTAAGTTTGTCGAAGTTTTTTTAATATACAATATGATGCAGACGATGATTGAAAATCAATATACAACACAAAATTTCACAGATAAAAACGGATACTTTTACCAGGAAGTTCAAAATGATGAAAATGGTGTAAGAATTTATACCCTAAAAAATGGATTAAAGGTTTACTTGGCTCAAAATAATGAAGCTCCTAGAATTCAAACTTATATTCCGGTGAAGACGGGAAGTAATAATGATCCGGCTGATAATACAGGATTGGCACATTATTTAGAACATATGATGTTCAAAGGAACTTCTAAATTAGGAACATTAGATTGGGGAAAAGAAAAAGAGTTGCTAGACCAAATTTTTGATTTGTATGAACAGCACAAAGCCGAACAAAATCCTGATAAAAAGAAAGAAATTTATAAAAAAATAGACGAAATTTCTCAAGAAGCTTCCAAATTTGCAATTGCCAATGAATATGACAAGGCTATTTCTTCGCTTGGTGCATCGGGAACTAACGCGCACACTTGGCTAGACGAAACGGTTTATAAAAATAATATTCCGAATAATGAATTAGAAAAGTGGCTTAAAATCGAAAAAGAACGTTTTTCTGATTTGGTTTTGAGATTGTTTCATACCGAATTAGAATCGGTTTATGAGGAATTTAATAGAGCTCAAGATAATGATGGCAGATTGGTACATTATGCTTTGATGGAAGAACTTTTCCCAAAACATCCTAATGGTCAACAAACCACTCTCGGGAAATCTGAGCATTTGAAAAATCCTTCTATGAAGGCAATTCATCAGTACTTTAATGATTTTTATGTGCCTAATAATATGGCAATGGTTTTGGTGGGCGATTTAGAATTTGAAACAACCATTCTTTTAATTGACCAATATTTCGGGAAATTTGAATACAAAGAACTCCCGAAAAAGAATAAAATAATTGAAGAGCCTTTAACCAAAGTGGTAGAAAAAACGGTAAAAAGTCCTTCTGCACCACGATTGCATATCGCGTGGAGAACCGATTCTTATGGAACTCAAGAAGAAAGATTGACCGAAGTAGTGGCACAAATTCTCTCCAATTCTGGGGAAGCTGGTTTGCTGGATTTAAACATCAATCAAAACCAAAAAGCATTGCGTGCAGTAGCTTATCAGTCTGGTTTTAAGCAGTATGGAATGTTTACAATGGTAATTATTCCTAAGGAAAATCAAACATTAGATGAAGCTAAAAGCTTGCTTTTAGAACAAATAAATTTGGTAAAAAAAGGAGCGTTTCCAGATTGGTTAATTCCTGCCATCATCAATGAAATGAAACTTCAAAAACTAAAAAATCTAGAAACTGCAGATGGTTTGGCAACAGTTCTTTATGGTGCTTTTATCAGTGAAAGAACTTGGGAAGAAGAATTGAACGAAATCTCAGAATGCGAAAAAATAACGAAAGACGAGGTGGTAAATTTTGCACAAAATTTTTTCAAAGACAATTATGTTGCCATCAAAAAAGAAAGAGGAGCCAATGAAAACCTCATCAGAGTAGAAAATCCGGGTATTACCCCTGTTAAAATCAATAGAGATGTTCAATCTGATTTTTTAACCGAAATTCTTAACGAAAAATCATCGGAGATTAAACCTCAATTCATTGATTATCAAAAAGAAATAGAAGCGACCAATGTGAAAGATAAAAAAGTGAGTTTTGTGAAAAATAAGTACAACAACATTGCACAAGTTCACTTGATTTACAGAATGGGGACAGACCACGACAAAGAACTTTCCTTAGCAATAGATGTTTTACAGTTTTTAGGAACAGAAGAATTGCTTCCGCATCAATTAAAAGAAGAGTTTTATAAAATAGGCATCAGTTATAATTTTTATACTTCGGCAGATGTTTTTAGAATTTCGCTCAGTGGTTTAGAAGAAAATATTTCTAAAGGTTTAGGTTTAATGAAGCATTGGCTTACTTCGGTAAAACCAGATTCTGAAGTTTATGAAGGAACGGTAGAATTGATTTTAGAAAGCAGAGAAGTAGGCAAAAAGGACAAAAATAAAATTATGTCTGCCCTTACTCAATATGCCAAATTTGGCGAAAATTCTAGATTGAGAGACGTAATTTCAGAAGCAAGACTTAAGGAAATTCAAGTTGAAGAATTGACTGATAAAATCAAAAATTTAGTCAGCTTACCTTACGAAATTTTCTTTTATGGTAAAGATTTTGAAGGTTTTAGAACTATCGCAGATGATTACATAGAAATTTCAACGTTAGATATTCCCGAAGCTAGAATTTTCCCAGAGCCAGAAACTCAAGGAAAGATATTTTTTACCGATTATGATATGGTGCAAGTAGAAATGAGCAAAATTGGTAGAGCTAATGAAATTAATACTTCTAATTTTGGGAAAATTAATGTTTTTAATGAATATTTCGGACGAGGATTGTCTTCTGTGGTTTTTCAAGAACTGAGAGAAAGCAAGAGTTTGGCGTATTCAGCTTATGTAAATTATGCCAATGCAAACGCAATAGGAAAGCATAATTATGTGGTTACTTACATTGGCACTCAGGCGAATAAACTTCATTTAGCGGTAGATGCTATGGATGATTTAATGAAAGATTTGCCTAGAATTTCGGCGCAGTTCGAAAATGCTAAAAATTCTGCTTTGAAACAAATAGCTTCTAATAGAATTACCAGGACTAATATTTTCTTTAATTATTTGAATTTGAGTAAACTAGATATTTATCACGACATCAGAAAAGATGTGTATCAAGAAATAGAATGTCTTACGATAGATGATTTGGCAGTATTTTATCATCAAGAAATAAAACCAGTTCAGTATAATGTAGCATTGATTGGTAAAAAGGAAAATCTAGATATGAAAGCTATTGAGAATCTAGGAGAATTCAAAGAAGTAACTTTAGAAGAAATTTTCGGGTATTAAATGGAAATTTCATAAAATTAGGATGGCAATTTTGTAAGAGAAAAAGCGATACTTGTGTGCAACTTTGTATCAGCTATAGCATAGCTAGTTATCATTTGTGTTTTTTTGCCTCAGAATTATTTCTGAGGCTTTTATCTATAAAAAAAACGCGCCTTTTGGCGCGTTCCTACATATAATTTTGAATTATTTATTTCACAATTTTCATTTCATCTAAGAGCCATTTTGCACCCGCAAATTTATCAATGATGAAGAGAATGTATTTCGTTTGAACCATTATATTTCTGCTGAATCTAGGGTCGTAATTAATGTCACTCATGGTTCCTTCCCATTGTCTATCAAAGTTTAGCCCTACTAGATTTCCGTTGGCGTCCAGAGCAGGGCTTCCAGAATTACCACCAGTGGTGTGATTGGTCGCCGTAAATGCTAATGGAATTTTACCTGCAGAATTTTTATAATTTCCGTAATCTTTAGAATTGTACAATTCTATTAATTTTTTTGGAACATCAAATTCATAATCACCAGGCACATACTTTTCCATTACACCGTCTAGTGTAGTTTCGTAGTGGTAAGTGATGGCGTCTGCAGGATTAGAACCTTTTACTTTACCATACGTTACTCTAAGTGTAGAATTGGCATCTGGAAAGAATTTTCTGTCTTTGTCTGCTGCCATCATCTGAGCCAAATATTTCTTTTGAAGCGCATCTATCTTATCTTGCAAAGTCATAAATTCATCATCTACTTTAGATAAATACGTTTCTTTCATCTTGGTTAAAGTAAGAAAAATAGGATCAGCTTTTACCGTTTTTACCAATTCTGGAAGGTTAGAAAACACTTTGTTAATGTCAGAATACATTGTAGCTCCATTCACAGAATTTCTGCCAGAAATTACAGAATTTCTGCTCCAATTTTCTAATATTTGAAGATTTTGATTGACGTCTTTGAATTGTTCAAAACCTTGTGGTAAGAATTCTGGTTGCGTTTTATTGGCATAAAGAGCTAATAATTTAGCAGTAACTTTAGCATCTAATTCTCCGTCATAATCTTTGTAGAACGCAGATAATCTGTTTTTGAAAGTATTGACGGATTTTTCGTCTGTTTTACCAGCGTCATAGGCTTGAATAAAACTATAGAATTGATTGGCTAATGTAAGTGTTTCCGCATTTCTAAGAATTTCTGTATAATAAGCGTTGTTTAGCGCATAAGGAGCTTGTTGATTATACAGGGTATTAAATTCTGAAAGCGAGTTTTTAATCTCTAGATTTTTCGAAATTAAAGAGTTTTCGTATTGTTGTTTTTTGGCAACAGCATTAGATTTTTTTAATCCCTTGGTTTCTCCGATCCATTTTTTCCAATAATTGGCTACAGATGCATATTTTGAAGCGTATTTAATTCTGGTAGCATCATCTGCACGCATTTTTTCGTCTAAAGTTTTTAGGGCGATGTCTCTTACTTCTATTCTAGCAGGATTGGTATCGGTAATAATTTTTTCGATGGCAATGCTTGGCAAATATTCATTGGTTCTGCCCGGAAATCCGAAAACGAAAGTAAAATCATTTTCTTTAATATCTTTTACAGAAATTGGCAAATAATGTTTCGGCGTAAACGGAATATTGTCTGGTGAGTAATCTGCTGGCTTGTTATTTTTATTGGCATACACTCTAAAGATTGAAAAATCACCAGTATGTCTCGGCCAAACCCAATTGTCTGTATCAGAACCAAACTTACCGATGCTTTGCGGTGGTGCACCTACCAATCTAATGTCTTTGAAAGTCTCTACTGTAAAAGCATAATATTTATTACCTGCAAACATAGGTCTCACCAAAATACTTTGGTAATCTTCTAATTTTTGAGATTTTCTGTAATTGTCAATATTTTCTTCAATTTTTTTATTGAGTTCTTTGTCAGTCAGTCCAGTTGTATTTCCTAGAATTTCTTTAGTAATATCTTTAATATCTGTTACAAAATCTACCACCATTCCTGGATTAGTGAGTTCGCCTTTGTTATCTTTAGCCCAAAAACCATTAGAAAGCAGGTCGTTATCAACTGTAGAATGACTTTGTATGGCACTATAACCGCAGTGATGATTGGTCAATAAAAGACCTTTTGGAGAGATAATTTCGCCAGTGCAACCTCTGTTAAATTGTACTACCGCATCTTTTATACTTGGTTTTTGAGTACTCCAAATATCAGTTGCATTGATTTTCATTCCCAGAGATTTCATCTCTTTTTCATTGATTTCAGTAGGAATCCACATTCCACCATATTGTTGAGAAAAAAACGCTACCGCTTGGAATAGTGAAGCTGCTATTAATGTTTTCTTTAGCATTGTATTAGAATTATTTATTAAGAAATTTTTGGTTGTTAAAATTAAGGAAAAATATCTCATCTCACAATTTTATAAAAATCACGAAGAATTTTATAATATATACTTTATTGGGTCACAATATCTTTGTCTTAACCAAATCACAAAATATTTTAATTATGGAAACTAAAGATAGATTACAAAAATATAAGTTTGAAAATTACACCATAGTTACCAATTTTGAAACGTATCAAGATGCAGAGAATTTTGCCAAAGAAAATTCAGGAGAATTAATAGAAGTAGGCTTTACAGACGGAGCAGATAATCCTCTAGAAAATCCTAAAGCCAATTTAATTGCTGATAAAAAAACCTTCCGAGTAGAACTTCCGTACAGTGATTATAAGGTGTATTATTCTTATGACGAGGGTTTTCAAGAAATGGCAAAATCTTTACAATTTCAAAAGAAAGAAGCAGACAATGACATGTTTCTAGAAGATATCTTGTCTGACCAGAATATTGCTGCTGGTGATAGAATAATTATTGTAGATGATAAAAAAATCAATACAATTACTACGAGAGAAAGAATTAAGTTCTTGATGGGAGGTAATCTCTATGAACTGGCAGTAAAAATTGCTAACACGGAATTATAAAGTACTCTTCATAATTATACATAGTAAATTTAACCAAAGAATGTCTTCAGATTTATTTGAAGGCATTTTTAGTGGGTGCTCGCTGCTGTTTCTACCGTTTGTATTTGGATTAATTCTAGTTGAATGTGTCTATCGTGTGCCTTAACTACAAAATCCGAAATAATTTCTAATACATCGTGGTCTATAAAATGAATGTTGGTTCCATCTATAATTAATGAAGAATAAGGAGGTACTTTGTCTAGTGTATTTTTAATTTCTACTTTGTTTAGAAAAGTTACATTGCTGTGTAATTTTAAAATATATTGGTCTATACCTTGATAGTGTTTTTTTTCTAAATCATAACTTTCTTTGAAATTTTCTTTGATGATATAGTAAATAGAAATTAAAAGACCAATGCTTACCCCAATCAATAAATCTGTTGCTAAAATGATTACAATGGTAATGATAAAAGGAACAAACTGTTTCCAACCGAGGTTGAATAAGCTTTTGTATATTTTAATTTTTGTCAATCCAAAACCAGTGAGGATCAGAATAGCAGATAACGAAGCATACGGAATTAAATTAATCAAAAACGGAATTAGAAGCACCGAAAGCAATAAAAATATACCGTGTACAAATGCCGAAACCTTGGTTTTAGCGCCAGCTTGTATATTGGCAGAACCTCTAACAACAACAGCAGTTAAAGGAATAGCACCTAATAATCCACAGAAAAAATTACCTACTCCTTGCGCCATTAACTCTCGATTTACAGGTGTAATTCTGTTGTGTTTATCTAGTTTATCCATTGCTTCAATACTGAGTAAGGTTTCTAATGTAGCCAAAACTCCAATTAATAAACCATTTTTCCAAATTTCAATATTGCCTAGAATTTTAGAAAAATTAGGGAATTTAAGTTCAGCAAAAATATTAGAAGGAATATTAACCAATTGATTGGTTTTCAGTGCGTAAGAAGATCCGAGATAAGTCAAAAGATAATTAATAACAATCCCGAAAATCACTACAATTAATGAAGCTGGAAGAATGTTGTATTTCTTATTTTTGGGTTGTTTTAGGAAAATAAGAATGGCCAATGAGATAAACGAAATAAAAACCGCTCCTCTGGTAATATGAGAATTGAACTCTACAATATTTCCAAGAAAATTTTTGGAGGTGAAAATCTGTATGAAACCACTGCTCCAAAAGTCTGGTTGGTTATAACCTAATGCTAGCGGAATTTGTTTTGAAATCAGAATAATACCAATAGCAGCCATCATTCCTTTAATCACCGAACTTGGGAAATAACTCGCAAAAACACCTAATTTTAGTACACCAAGTAATATTTGGAAAACACCAGCAATCATTACTGCCAAAAGAAAAGTTTCAAAATTTCCGAGGCTTATAATTGCAGCCGAGACCAGCGTAGTGAGACCAGCAGCAGGACCAGAAACTGCCAACTGAGAACCGCTAATTACAGAAACTACAATTCCGCCAATGATTCCTGATAAAATGCCAGAATAGAGTGGCGCACCAGAAGCCAAAGCAACGCCCAAACAAAGTGGAAGTGCCACCAAAAAAACCGTAAGACCTGCTGCTAAATCGTGTCTTTTGAACATTAACCAATAATACTTGAATGTTCGGTCTAGGTGCAACTCCATTTTTTCTAATTTTTTTACAAATTTAGGAAATAATTGAGCGGTGAATAGGCGTTTTTTCCAAAAATTATAATGATTTACCTCATCCAACCTTCTATGATGTAATTTTTGGAAAAATAAGATTTTCAGTTCTCCATTTTTAATTTTCAATTAAGTCAAGAAACTGCTGTTCGTCTAAAATCTCAATCGTACCAATATCCTGCGCTTTTTTCAGTTTGCTTCCTGCTTTTTCGCCAACAACCAAATAATTCAAATTTTTAGAAACCGCGGAAATGTTTTTTCCGCCGTGTTTTTCTACCATTTCTTCGGCTTGTTCACGAGTAAAAAGTGAAAGTTTTCCGGTGAAAAGAAAGGTTTTGTTTTCTAAAACGTTGCTTAAAACTTCGCTAGTATTTTCACCTTTTTCTAATTGAACTCCGTAAGTTTTTAAACGTTCAATCATTAATAAATTTTCTGGATTTTTGAAAAATTCTGTAATGGAAATCGCTATTTTTTCGCCGATGTCTTCTACTTGACACAATTCTTCTACTGAAGCATTTTTTAAATCTTCAATCGTATTAAAATTCTTTACCAATTTCTTGGCAACGGTTTCGCCAACGTGTTTGATGCCAATTCCAAACAATACTTTTTCAAAAGGAATTTGTTTTGATTTTTCTACACCGTCAATTATATTTTGAGCAGATTTTTCTGCCATTCTCTCCAAAGGAAGCAATTGTTCTTTTTTCAAAGTGTAGAAATCTGCAACGTTTTCTATCAATTTTTCTCGGTACAATTGTTCTATAGTTTCGGAGCCTAAATTTTCAATATTTAGAGCTTTTCTAGAAACATAATGAATCATTTTCCCAACAACTTGAGGTGGACAATGCGTTTCATTTGGACAAAAATGAATGGCTTGATCTTCTAGTTTTATGAGTTCAGTTCCACATTCCGGACAGTTTTTTATGTATTCTATCGGTTGTTGAAGCAGTGTTCTTTTCTCCAAATTTACCCCTACAATTTTCGGGATAATTTCGCCGCCTTTTTCTACATATACAAAATCACCATCGTGCAAATCTAGTTTTTTGATGATGTCTTCATTATGCAAACTTGCTCTTTTTACGGTAGTTCCTGCCAAAAGTACAGGTTTGAGATTCGCAACAGGAGTAATTGCTCCCGTTCTTCCAACTTGGTAAGAAACGCTTAATAATTCGGTTTCTACTTTTTCGGCTTTAAATTTATACGCCATTGCCCAACGTGGAGATTTCGCGGTGTAACCTAATTGTTTCTGTTGGTTCAATGAATTGACTTTCAGTACTATTCCGTCAATTTCAAAAGGAAGATGGTGTCGTTCTTTATCCCAATAATTGATGAAATTCTTTACTTCTTCTAGAGATTTACATAATTTAGCTTGATCTTCCGAAACTTTGAACCCCCAATTTTTAGCTTTTGATAAAAGTTCCCAATGTGTTTCCGCAGGAAATTCATCGGCTATATATTGGTATAAAACCGCAGAAAGCGAACGTTTTCTTACCTCCGCAGAATCTTGCATTTTCAAGCTTCCAGAAGCAGTATTTCTTGGGTTCATAAATAAATCTAAACCTTCTTCTTCTCGGGATTTATTTATTTTTTCAAAATTTTTCTTAGTTAGGTAAATTTCTCCTCTTATAAAGAATCTTTTTGGGAAATCACCTTTTAATTTCAAAGGAACATCCGAAATGGTACGAACATTATTGGTAATTTCATCACCTTGAAAACCATCACCTCTTGTTACGCCTTCTTTTAGTTCACCATTTTCGTAGAGAATTGAAATAGAAGCACCATCATATTTCAGTTCGGCTACAAATTCTACTTCTTCGTTTTCTATGGTTTTTAAGATTCTGTTCTCCCAATCTTCCAAATCATTAAAATCATAAGAATTATCTAGAGAATACATTCTAAACTGATGCTGAATGGTAGGGAAATTCTTCGTAATACCGCCACCAACACGCAAACTTGGTGAATTGGCATCGTAAAATTCTGGATGTGCTAATTCTAAATCTTGCAATTCTTTTAATTTTAAATCAAATTCAAAATCAGAAATGCTAGGTTCGTCTAGAATATAATAATTGTAGTTATGCTGGTGAAGTTCTTCACGAAGTTCTTCTATTTTTTGTTGAATGTTTTCAGGCATTTTATTCTGAGGTTTTCAAGCAAAAATAGGGAAATTTATTGTATTTTTTTGAGGATAATTTATAGTTTTATTCTATTTGTATTGCAATGATCGAAGACTTTAGTTCTACTTTCCTTTGACCTTGCTTTTGACTTTTCTATAGGTTTATTTATCAAGGAATAAATAAAAAAACTTTTGCTATAGTAATTTATACACTCCAATTATTACATAAGGTTCTTCATCTTTTTTAAGTTCTGGGATTTTGAGTGTTCCGAGAAATATAGCATGATTAAGGTCATCATAAGGACTACTAGTAGGTGCTTCTAAATCTATCACAGATCTTATGTAAGGAGGTTTGTTCTTTTCTTTATAGAGATGAATTATGGCTTTATTAATAACTTGGATGAGGTAACCATCATCAGTTTTTAATAAATATCTCGCCGTAAGTTCTGTATCACCATCTTCGCGAACGATTTGCCAATCTTCTCCCGTAGGTAATACTTCACCCTTTATATTTTTACCAGAAAAACTACCTCCTAGAATAGGGATTACCCTTCTTGTACCATATTTGCTATTGCCTAAGGTAATCATGTTAGCAATTTTTACTTTGGCATCCCACATCCATTCAGCTTTTAGAACCTCTGTATTCATGGTTTCAGGAACAGATTTCTGTGCATACATTTTATAAGAAAATAGCACTGAAATAAAAAGTACTAAAATGGCGATATTTTTCCTAAAATGATTATTTTTCATACAATATAAGGAGGTCAGTTTGAATTCAAAAATTTCATTTATTAATGTTTAGCAATGAAATGGTATAGGAAAAAGAAGTGTCTTTTGCGCTTACTTTAAATTGTTCTAATGGCTGAGGTCCACAACTATTAGAGCCTACACCTAAAGTTTTGGTAGAGAGAATGAATACAGTAGAATTGCTAGTTGGTAAATCTATTTTATACTCTACAGGATTCATTTGTTCGTCTGTATAAGGGATGGCACTTACTTGCATTAATTTTTCATCAGATTCAAATAGAATAGGCGGAATATTTTTACCAGTAAGTTTAGCCCATCGTACTTCTTCGTGGTTTCCTCTTTCCATAGGTTTTTCATATTCATATTGGTGGTTTACCCCAATTTCATAAAGACCTACTTCTGCAGCACTTTTTCGGTCAGCATAATTCTCGAACGGACCAAGACCAAAGAAAGTCATTGTATCTAAATTTTTATTCAATAACATTCGAACGCCAATTCTGGCAAGATTGATTGGTAAACCTATAAATTTTACTTGATTGTCAACTTTTATATTGCCATTTCCTTTTATCCAATAAATAGAGGTATGATAAACTCCAAAACCTTCTTTTCCGTCTGCTTTGGTTGTTGAAGTAATTTTTATGGTGGTATGGTCTATGATTTCTGTTTTGAAATTTACCAATTGATATTGCAGTTCAGTTACCCCAAATTTTTCCCATTGTTTATATGCCCAATCATCATCTGTGCGATGTGCAGCTCGCCACAAATGTAATTGTGGTGCACCTTTCTCTGCTAATAAATTAATTCCGTCTTTAGATAATTCATTTATTAAGCCTGTTTTTTTATCAAAACTCACAGAGAAATTTTTTCCAGAAATGGTAGCTACTGTCTGGTCTTGAGATAATTTTAGAGGAAGTTCTGTAGGTGTTTCTACTAGAGCAGGCGTATTTACTGGGATTTTAAACTGAGAAGTTGCTACTTCAAAACCTGGGTTTGCCCAAAGTGTTTTTTCATTTTGAAGATATGAGACACGCAGATAATATTCTGCTTCTGCTTTAGGATTCTCTATCTTATATGGAATGTATGCTCTGCCAGTACTTAGTGCCTTTATTGTTCGGTTTATGTTAATTTTTCCTCTATCTATTTCTACTCCGTTTTCGGTTAAACTCCAATAAGCATCAAATGCATTTAAATTGATGAATTGAAACTTATTTTTAATAGATATTTCACCTGTAATAGGATTGATAAGTTGGGTGTCAATCCATTGAAAAGCTTTTTTCATCTCAGGATAATGAGGTTTTACTTGGTATCCTTCGGTGGTACGGTCATAAGAAATTACGCCTTTGTGTATGAAATAATGATCATTAGGAACTTCTCCGAAACCACCACCATACGCTAAAATAGGGTGATTGGGGTCTCTTTTATTCCATAATCCTTGGTCTTGAAACTCCCAGATTGCACCGCCAAGAATTTCTGGATTGTTATCAAAAACTTTTGAATATTCATCTAATGAACCCATAGAATTGAACATAGCGTGCACGAACTCGCAGATATAAAAAGGTTTTGTAAGATTTTTGTCTTGTGCAGTAATAGCGTAGTCTTGTGTGGTACCATACATTTTTCCATCTAAATCAGCAGGATTGTTTTTGCCTATACCAAAGCGTTCGTAATGTATTGGTCTGCTTGGGTCTAGTGCTTTTACTTTATTCATAGCTGCTACAAAATTGGGTGTAGCGCCCCAACCACATTCATTCCCTAAAGACCAAATAATTATTGATGGGCTGTTTTTGAAATTTTCAATATTTGCTACATTTCTGTCAATAATAGCAGATTTAATAGTTGGTTCATTGTCAAAACGACCATCGTAGCCATGGCATTCTACATTAGCTTCGGCTACTAACCAAATTCCCCATTCGTCACATAATTCATACCAACGCGGATCGTCTGAATAATGGCTTGTTCTGATGTGGTTGCAATTTCCTTGTTTAATAACTTTTAAGTCTTCTATCATTTGCTCTTCTGTAATAGCGTGACCTACATCTGACCAATGTTCGTGTCTATTTACTCCCTTTAGTTTTATAGGAACTCCATTTACCATAAAAATTCTCCCTTTAATTTCTATTTTTCTGAAACCTATTTTTTTAGAAAGGATTTCTCCTTCAGAATTAGTGAGTATTAATGTATATAAATTGGGAGTTTCCGCAGTCCATTTTTGAGGATTGTTTACGAGTAATTTAACTTTTAAAATTTCTTCTTGTTTAGCTTTAATTGGTAAACTGGTGGTTTTTGCTTTTGCTATTTCTTTTCCTTTTTCGTCATAAAGAATGGCAGTTAAAGTCTGGGCTTTAGAAGGGTGATTGCTATAGTTTTTAATCTTTGCCAAGATATCTAGTGTTCCGTCTTTATATTCCTTATCTAAATCTGGAGTTGCAGAAAAATCTCTGATATGAACTTGTGGCGCACTCCATAGTGAAACATTTCTAAAAATTCCGTGTAAACGAAACATGTCTTGATCTTCTAGCCAAGTGCCAGAACTATATTGATATACTTCTACGGCAATTATATTTTTTCCGGGTTTTAGGTAGTTAGTAAGGTCAAATTCGGCGGCATTTCGGCTGTTGACACTATAGCCTATTTTTTCGCCATTTATCCATAAGAAAAAAGCAGAATCTACACCATCGAAGGTAATGAAATTGCGACGTCCGATCCAACTTGTAGGAAGATTAAACTCTCTTCTATAGCTTCCTACAGGGTTTCTTTCGGTATATGAAGTGTAATCTTTATCAGGCTCACTCATCACATTAGGATAATCTTTTTTGATGGTATATCCTAAATTTCTGTAAAAAGGAGTGCCATAACCATGTACTTCCCAGTTAGAGGGTACAGGAATTTCTTTCCAGGTAGAAACATCATAACTTGATTTGTAAAAATCGAAAGGTCGTTTTTCTGGGGTAGGTACCCAATTGAATTTCCAAGAACCATTTAGGCTGAGATAGAGTGATGAGGCATGTCTTTTGGCGTTTAATGCTTCTTCTAAATTGGCATAGGGCATTAAAGTAGCATGATAAGGCTCTTTATTGATGCCCAGTAGTTCTGGATTTTCTATCTCTTTAGGGATGAGGGCGCTATTTTGTGCAAATAATTGCCCGAAAAAGGTTATTACTAAAAATGTTAAACCAAGAAAAACGTTTTTATTCATAGACTTCACAGGTTAAAATGAAAGAAATAATATTAAATTCTTCAATTTTATAAATTTACATCTTCATAAAAAGGAAATGATTTAAAAAACTATAAAAATCAATCTAGAAAATAATAGATGAAAGATGAGTAAATAGTTTTTGAACCATACAAAGTTAATGATTTTAGAAAACTAAATGATACTTTTTTATCTTAATATATTTTAATTTATTGGTTTAATTTAAACTTAAAATAATTTATTTTTATATTGAATGGATAATTTCTAATTCTTCCTGTGTGAAATAGAGATTTTTGAGTGCAGAAATATTGTCTTGTAATTGTTTTACAGAGCTGGTTCCTATAATTACAGAATTTACTTGTTCTTTTTGAAAACACCATGCTAGCGCCATTTGAGCTAACGTTTGTCCACGTTTTTGTGCCAGTTTGTGAAGCTGAGCAATTCTAATCATCATTTCTTGGGTGATTTGTTCTTTTTTTAAAAAACCGTGTGATAGGGCAGCTCTAGAATTTTCAGGAATACCGTGAAGGTATTTATCACTTAACATCCCTTGTGCTAAAGGAGAAAAGCCGATAAAACCAACTCCGTTTTCTTCAGCAGACGGTAATACTTCTGTTTCTATATCTCTAGAGAGAATGCTGTATCTGCCTTGGTAAATAGTACACGGAGTACCGTTTTGTTTTAAAATTTTATAGGCTTCACGTGCCTTTTCTTCGGGATATTTAGAGATTCCTATATACAGCGCTTTTCCTTGTTTTACAATGTCTGATAGAGCATTCATTGTTTCTTCTATTGGTGTATTTTCATCATATCTATGAGAATAGAAAATATCTACATAATCTAGTTGCATTCTTTTAAGGCTTTGGTCTATGCTGGCCAATAAATTTTTTCTAGAACCGCCATCTCCGTATGGTCCGTCCCACATTCTGTGTCCAGCTTTGGTACTGATGAGCATTTCGTCTCTGTAACTAGCAAAATGTTTTTTTAGAATTTGTCCGAAATTTTTTTCTGCACTTCCAAAAGGTGTTCCATAATTGTTTGCTAAATCAAAATGCGTAATTCCGTGGTCAAATGCAACTGAAATCATTCTTAGAGCTTCTTGTGCATCATCTACCTCTCCGAAATTATGCCAAAGTCCTAAAGAAAGTTGGGGGAGAAGCAATCCTGTTTTTCCACAAAAGCGGTATTTTACTTCTGATTGATACCGATTAGGATTGATGTTTGAAAATGACTCCATTAACTAATAATTAAAAAATATACCATCAAAGGTAGGGAAAAATCAATAATAAGCTAAGTAAACGAAATGTTTAAAATCTTCAAAATGAGATGGTATTTTGTCAATTTTTAGGAGAAAAACAAATTAATGTAAAATTATTACTAAATTTAAGATGGAGTAATTAGTTTTGTATAAAATTTCAAAGTATAAATATGAAGAATTTGTTGTTGTTTTTACTGGTTTGGGGATTTAATTTAACTGAAGCACAAACTCAAATTATCGCACACAGAGGTTTTTGGAAGACCGATTCAATTACGGCAGAAAACTCCATTCAATCACTTAAAAATGCTCAAGAATTAAAAATTTACGGAAGCGAATTTGATGTAAGAATGACCAAAGATGGTGTTTTGGTGATAAACCACGATGAACATATTAATAAAATAGAAATTTCTGAAACATTGTTCAAAGATTTAAAAAAAGAAAAACTTTCCAACGGCGAAAAATTGCCAACTTTAGAAAAGTATCTAAAACAAGGTAAAAAATCTAAACAGGTTAAGCTAATAGTAGAAATAAAACCAGCCAAAACGCCAGAGCTAGAAGATGAAATGGTCACCAAAACACTGAAAATGATTCGTGATAAGAACCTAGAAAATCAGTGTGAGTTCATATCTTTTAGTTTACATCTTTGCAAAGAAATTAAAAGGCAAAATCCCAAAGCAATAGTGCAGTATTTGGCAGGCGATTTGTCTCCTTTAGAAATTAAAAATGCTGGCTTAGATGGTCTAGATTATCACTATGGTGTTTTTCTAGACAAACATCCAGATTGGATTTTAGAAGCTAAAAAATTGGGATTAATTACCAATGTATGGACGGTAAATGACGAGATTATTTTTAAAAAATTGGCAGATTTGGGCGTAGGTTTTGTAACTACAAATGTACCAGATGCTTTCAAAATAATCTATTGTAAGTTTTGAGTTTGAACTTAAGGAAATTTTAATCACTAAGAGTATTTCTAATGCCTTATCTTTGCAAAAAAATATAGAAATTGGATGTAAAGAAAATATTTGATAAGCAAAATATCTTTTTATTGTTGTTGATTCTGATGGTTTTTGTGGGTAAGATAATTCCTTACCAAAATTCATACAATCAAATATTCAATTTAGAAGCATTTATAGATTGGGGGATTGCAGTGATTTTTCTTTTGTACGGACTTAAACTCAATCTAAAAGAAGTCGTAAAAGATGTGTCTAATTGGAAACTTCACCTTTTAGTACAAACAGGAACTTTTGTTTTGTTTCCTTTGTTGGTGCTTGTTTTTTATCCTTTTTTTAGAGATACCATTTATTTCCAAAGTTGGCTTTCGGTGTACTTTTTGGCTTGTTTGCCTTCCACTGTCTCATCTTCTGTAGTGATGGTTTCTATTGCCAAAGGAAATGTAACTTCTGCAATATTTAATGCTTCCATTTCTGGATTGATAGGGATTCTAATAACCCCACTTTTGATGGGGTTCTTCCTACAAGCTCATAATTCCGAAGGAAACCAAACCGAAATTATTCAGCAATTGCTATTAAAAGTACTTTTACCTATTATTTTAGGGATTTTGTTGAATCCAATATTTAAAAATATCATTCAAAAATACAGTAAAATAATAGCAGAATTTGATCGATTGATTATTCTGTTGATTGTCTATGAGAGTTTTTCCAAAGCTTTTATAGAAAATGTTTTTGCAGCTGTGCCTTCTTTGGTTTTTGTGGTGATAGCGGTAAGTGTAGTCATTCTGTTTTTTGTAGTGTATGCTATCTTGCAGTGGATTTCTCGTAAGTTAGGTTTTAGCAGAGAAGACGCCATTACTACTACTTTTTGCGGTTCTAAAAAATCTTTGGTTCACGGCAGTTTATTTGTGATGATTTTAGGTATTCCAGAAGAACAAAAAGTTCTTTTCTTACTTCCTGTGATGATTTACCACAGTTTTCAGTTGTTTTATGTAAGTTGGTTAGCAAGTAAAATTTCTAAATTAAGTTAAAGATTTTATATTTGTAAAATAAAAATACAGATTCCTTTGAACCCAATTCTTAGAAAAGCCCGAATTTCAGAAGCCGAAATCATTTGGCAAATCCTTCAGCAAGCCATAGAAAGACGAAGAAAAGATGGTAGTAATCAGTGGCAAGATGGTTACCCTAATCTAGAAGTGGTAAAAACGGATATTTCTTTAGGTAAAGGTTATGTTTTAGAAATTGATAATGCCATTGCTGCTTATGCTGCTTTGGTCTTTAATGACGAACCAGCATATAACGAAATAATTGGGAATTGGTTGACCAATGATGATTTTTTAGTGATACATCGCGTAGCGGTTTCAGATGATTTTCTTGGAAAAGGAATTGCTGTTTTATTGTTTCAAAAATTAGAAGAATTCGCTAAGGAAAATCAGGTTTTTAGTATTAAGGTAGATACTAATTTTGATAATTTGGCAATGCTTCATATCTTAGAAAAATTAAATTACCATTACTGTGGTGAAGTTTTTTTCCGTGGAGGAGCCAGAAAAGCCTTCGAGAAAGTTCTAACGTGATTCATTTATTTATTCAATGTTTTTATTTCTAGTTATTGACAAATTCTATTTGGTTTGGTTCGTTTTGTTCTGAACTAAATTTATATCTTTGCTATTCATAAAATAATAATTTGAAAACAAATCTTAAAATTGAAGCAGAGATTTATCAAGAATTGATAGATTTTTATGGTGGGATTTTTTCCTTACCTCCACTTTCTGCTAAAATTTATGCCTATTTAATTTTTGACTTTGATAAAAAAGGACACACATTTGATGAGTTGGTAGATACTTTCTGTGCTAGTAAAAGTTCTGTTTCCTCCAGCGTTAATTTTCTTCTTAATGCCAATCTCATTAAAACCATCAATAAAATCGATGAACGAAAACGGTATTTTATTATTAATGAAGATTTTGTTAAAATAAGATTCGAAGAAATTGTAAATAGAATGAAACGAGAAATTAAAATTCTAGACCAATTAAACAAATATAGAGAACAAGAAAAGGAAAACATTAACCAATCTGAACGCTATAAAATATACAAATCGCTCCTCGAAAAAAATATTGAGAACATAGAAAATACTTTGAGTAAATTATAAATCTGAAATAAATTTGATATGAAAAATAAATTATTAATGCTTGCATTCGCTTCTCTTGCAGTTTTGTCTTGCAAAAAAGAAGAAGAGAAAAAAGACGGGCCTAAACCTTATCCAGTAGTTGCTGTAGAAACTAGAAATGTAACAGGTTATGATGAATATCCTGCTTCTATCAAAGGAATTGTAAATAATGATGTGAGAGCCAAAATACAGGGTTATATCACTCAGGTTTTGGTAGATGAAGGACAATATGTAACTGCGGGGCAACCATTATTTAGGTTAGAAACCAATATGCTCACCGAAAATGCAGATGCCGCAAAATCTGGGATTTCTGCAGCTCAGGCTAATGTGCAAGCTGCTAAAGCTGCCGTAAATGCTGCGCAAGTTGAGGTAAATAAACTGAAGCCTTTGGTAGAAAAAAATATTATCAGTAATGTACAATTACAAACTGCAATTGCTAATTTAGCAAAAGCACAAGCGCAACTTTCTCAGGCAGTTGCTTCTCAGCAACAAGCTTCAGCGAATTATAAATCTGTACAAGCGAATATCAATTATTCAATCATTAAAGCACCAATTTCTGGTGTTATTGGTAAATTGCCTTTAAAAATTGGGAGTTTAGTAGGGCCAACTGATGCCACTCCGCTTACCACAATTTCTGATACACGTTCTGTTTTTGCGTATTTTTCTTTGAATGAAAAAGAATATTTAGATTTTTTAGAAAAATCTTATGGCGCTACTGTTCCAGAAAAAATTAAAAATTTACCAATGGTAGAATTGAAATTAGCCAACGGAAGCATTTATCCTGAAAAAGGAAAAATTGAAGTAACTACAGGTCAAATTGATGCAACTACAGGTACCATTCAGTTTAGAGTAGGTTTTCCAAACCCTGCCAAATTATTAAGCAACGGAAACAGCGGAACAATTAGATTTCCAAAATTTTATAATAATGCTTTGGTGGTTCCAGAAAGTGCTACTTACGAACAACAAGGTATTGTTTACTTGTTTAAGGTAGAAAAAGATACTGCTAAAAATTCTGTAATCGAAGTGCAAGATCGTGTGAATAATATGGTAGTCATAAAATCTGGAATTAATAAAGGGGAAAAGATTATTGCTGCAGGAATTGGTGGTTTAAAACCAGGTTCTGCTGTAATTCCTAAACCTGTGAAATTTGATAGTCTTGTTCAATCTGTAAAACCAATTTTCTAATGATTAAACATTTTATCAATAGACCGGTTTTATCTACGGTAATTTCGGTAATTATAGTGATACTCGGGATTTTGGGATTGGTGACTTTGCCAGTTACTCAATATCCTGATATTGCACCACCTACAGTTTCGGTTTCTGCCAATTATACTGGTGCGAATGCAGAAACGGTGATGAAAAGTGTAGTAGTTCCGTTAGAAGAACAAATTAATGGAGTAGAAGGAATGAGTTACATTACTTCTTCCGCAGGAAATGATGGTTCTGCCAATATTCAGATTTTCTTTAAACAAGGTGTAAATCCTGATATTGCTGCGGTAAACGTACAAAATAGAGTAGCTAGAGCTACACCGCTTTTACCAAGTGAAGTTACACGTTCTGGTGTGGTAACGCAGAAACAACAAACCAGTGCGTTAATGTATCTTTCTTTTTATTCTGAAAATAAAAAATTAGATGACGTTTATCTTCAAAACTATTTGAATATCAACGTAATTCCGAATATTAAAAGAATTAATGGAGTAGGAGATGCGAATGTAATGGGAGCTAAAAATTATTCGATGAGAATTTGGCTAGATCCTACAAAATTAGCAGCTTATGGTTTAAATCCTACTGATGTTACCGCAGCAATTAGCGAACAAAGCCGTGAAGCTGCAGCTGGTTCTATCGGGCAAAACAGTGGAAGTTCGTTTGAATATATTATTAAATATGTTGGGAAATTTAATACCAAAGAACAATACGACAATATCATCATTAAATCTCTTGGGAATGGACAAAACTTAATGCTGAAAGATGTAGCAAAAGTAGAATTGGCGGCACAATCTTACACTGGTTTTGCACAAAACGGAGACAATCCTGCGGTAAGTATGGGGATTTTCCAAACGCCAGGTTCTAATGCACAAGACATCATCAATAATATAAAAACTTACTTGAAATCCGCGGAAAAAGATTTCCCAGACGGAATTCATTATATGTTTAATTTCGATACCAATGAATTTCTAGATGCTTCCATAGAAAAAGTGGTTCATACTTTATTCGAGGCGTTTATTTTGGTATTTATTGTGGTGTATATCTTCTTGCAAGATTTCCGTTCTACTTTAATTCCTGCCATTGCGGTTCCAGTTTCTATTGTAGGTGCGTTTTTCTTCTTAAATTTATTAGGATATTCCTTGAATTTATTAACGCTTTTCGCATTAGTTTTAGCAATTGGAATTGTAGTAGATGACGCAATAGTCGTCGTAGAAGCGGTTCACGCTAAGATGGAACACGGGATTAACGATGCCAAAAAAGCAACCGTAGAAGCAATGCACGAAATTACGGGTGCTATTATTTCAATTACTTTGGTAATGGCGGCAGTTTTTATTCCGGTAACTTTTATTCAAGGGCCAACAGGTGTTTTTTATAAACAATTTGGGATTACGCTAATTGTAGCGATTTTAATTTCTGCCATTAATGCATTGACTTTGAGTCCGGTTCTTTGTTCATTGTTTTTAAAACCTGCTCATCACGATAAAGAATACGAACAAAAATCTACAATGGGAAGGTTTTTCCATCGATTTAATGTGGCTTTCAAAGCTTCTACTGACAGATACGGAAGAGCTTTTGTGTTTTTAATTCGTCATAAATGGGTGACTTTGGTGATTTTTGCCGTTACGATTGGTTTACTTTGGTTCAGTTCTGCGACGATGAAAAAAGGTTTCGTACCGAATGAAGATCGTGGAATTATCTTTACCAATGTAGAATTACCAGCTGGTGCTTCTATGGAAAGAACGTATAATGCTTTGAAGCAAATTCAACAAAAAGCATTGAAAATTCCGGGAATTAAAAATGTAACTATTTCCACAGGGAGAGGTTTCTTATCTGGAACTGGTAGTAATTACGGTTTGGCTTTTGTGAGGCTTCAACCTTTTGATGAAAGAACAAGTGACGACCAAAAAATTGAAAATATTACCAAAAAACTTTTTGGTGTTGCAGCTACAGTTCCTGATGCAAAAGTGGTGTTTTTCCAACCGCCTTCTGTTCCAGGTTTTGGAAGTAGTGCAGGTTTCGAAGCAGTTTTATTAGATAAATCTGGTGGAGAATACACAGAACTTGATAAAGTAACGCAACAATTCATAGGTAAATTAATGGAAAGACCAGAAATAGAGTTTGCACAGACTTCATTTAATACCAAATATCCTCAGTATCAAATGAATATCAATGTTCCAGTTGCGGAAAATGCAGGTGTTTCGGTTTCTGATATTCTTTCTACAATGCAAGGCTATATTGGTGGAATTTACGCCGCAGATTTTACAAAATACGGAAAACAATTTCGTGTAATGGTACAGGCATTACCAGAAGCTAGAAGCAGTGCGGAAAGTATGAATAGTCTTTTTGTAAAAACTAAATCTGGAGCAATGGCGCCGATTTCTCAGTTTGTGACGTTAGAAAAAGCATACGGTCCACAATCTGTGAGCAGATATAATTTATTTACTTCGGTGAAGATTACAGGTTCTAACGCCAAAGGTTATAGTACTGGTGATGCTATAAAAGCAGTGCAAGAAGTAGCTGCAGAATCTTTGAATCAAAATTATACGGTAGAATTTACAGGTTTGTCTCGTGAAGAATTAGCTTCAGGTTCTCAGACTTTAATCATTTTTATGTTGAGTTTAATTTTTGTATATTTTATTTTGGCAGCACAATACGAAAGTTACATTTTACCTTTGGTAGTGGTAATTTCTCTTCCTTTAGGTGTAATGGGAGCTTATTTAGGACAAAAATTGGCGGGATTAGAAAATAACATTTATTTCCAAATTGCACTGATAATGTTGGTAGGTTTATTGGCGAAAAACGCGATTTTGATTGTTGAGTTTGCCGTGCAAAGACGTCATCACGGTGAAACAATTGTAATGTCTGCCATCAATGCAGCTAAAGCGAGATTAAGACCTATTTTAATGACTTCTTTTGCGTTTATTTTCGGATTACTTCCTTTGATTTTCGCTACGGGAATTGGTGCAGTTGGTAATCGTTCTATTGCAACAGGAGCAGCTATTGGTTTGTTAATAGGTACTTTCTTAGGATTGATTGTAATCCCAGTTTTGTATGTGATTTTCCAATGGTTACAAGAAAAAGTGAAGCCAGTGCAAAAACTAGAAGTGAATTTGGCAGAATAATTTTTAAAAAGTATTAAAATGATAATAAAAACATCATATAAACATCTCGTTTTTCTTTTATTGGCGGCGGTTTTATTAAATTCTTGTAAAATAAGACAAGGGTATGAAAGACCGAAAGATATTGTAGATGAAAAACTCTATAGAACAGATCTTTTACCAAAAGATAGCACCAGTATTGCACAACTTTCTTGGAAAGAAATTTTCACTGATGCTGTTTTACAAAAACATATTTCTAAAGCATTAGAAAATAATTTAGATATTAGAATTGCATTGCAAAATATTGCCTCTGCTGAAGCTTATCTTAAACAGAGCAAAGCAGCATATACTCCTACACTTACTGTAGGGCCAGGATATACCTTCCAGACACAGTCTCTTAATACGCAATTCGGTCAAATTATCGGCGAAAGAAGATATGTTAATCAGTTTGATGTAACTGCTAATTTGAGTTGGGAAGCAGATATTTGGGGGAAACTAAAAGGTCAACAAAAAGCACAAATGGCAACTTATTTAGGAACTGTTGCGGCGCATCAAGCGGTAAAAAGTAGTTTGGTAGCTTCAGTAGCAACAGCTTATTACCAATTGCTTTCTTTGGATGAACAGAAAAAAATTATACAAAATACTATTGAGGTTCGAAAGAAAAATTTAGAAACTACACAAGCCTTAAAAACAGCAGGAACGCTCACTGAAGTTGCGGTGCAACAGAGTGAAGCCTTAGTTTATAATGCTGAAGCGTCACTTATTAGTTTAGATGTTCAGATTCAAATTTTAGAAAATACCATTTCACTTATAATGGGCGAACCTTCTCACAGCATAGAAAGAACGAATTTATCTTCTCAAAACTTCAATTTAAAAACAGATTTAGGTTATCCTATTTCCCTTTTGGCGAATAGACCAGATGTAAAACAAGCAGAATTTAATCTGATGAATACTTTAGAATTAACCAATTCTGCAAAAGCACAGTTTTATCCTACTTTAAAAATTACAGGAAATACAGGGTTGCAATCGGTAGATATAGATCATCTTTTTAGTGGGAATTCATTGTTTGCTACTTTGGTAGCAGGTTTGGCGCAACCTATTTTAAATAAAAGACAGATTAAAACCAATTACGAAGTAAGTTTAGCTAATCAAGAAAAAGCTTATTTAGCTTTTAGAAAAAGTATTCTAAATGCGGGCAATGAAGTATCTGATGCTTTGAAAATGTATAATGCGCAAGACCAGTTTATAGCACTTAAGAAGAAAGAGATGCTAGCTTATAAGAAATCGGTGGAGTATTCTCAAGAATTAGTTAATTATGGAATGGCAAATTATATAGAAGTGCTTAATGCCAATGTAAATCAATTGAGTGCCGAGATCAATATTGCCAATGCAGAATATGTAAAATTGCAGGCAGGTGTAGAATTGTATAGAGCGCTTGGTGGAGGTTGGAAGTAATAATTTTAAAATTAACCCCTATTTTTATGGGGGTAATCTTATGAAAAATGATTTTATATTAATTAAATGTTAATTTTAAATGGGGTGTTGTGAAAAAAATTGCATAATTAAGATAAAATACCCTATCTTTGCCTCGGGTAATAAACAATAATTGGTTATTGAAATTAAAACGATGGATAATTGCTTTTACTCAGAGATGTGATTTTTGACGAAATAGTTTTTATTTTTTTATTGAAAAAACAGCCAGAGAAATATTTTTTGAAATTTTGATTTATTAAAGAATTTTGAATACAGATTTTACCTTTTGGTAATCTTCTGTTCTCATTTTGCTCATATTTAGTTCTTTATTATTGAAAAAGTTTTTGTGATTTTAACATTGTTGCAACTTCTGTATTTTCTGTTTTGTTTTTTCATCATTTTGAGATTTTTTGAACTTTTCTTTAATATTTGTTTTGCAGAATAAAGAAGATTATTTTTCTTCCCATTTGTTTTAATAATGAAGTTTTGGTTGACTTCGAAATTTTATTTTTTTATTCTGTATGAAAAGTTTTTATTTTATATGTCATGATTGCTGAATTTAATGTAGAAGTAATTATCATCGTTTTGTTTTTTTTCTTTTTGACAAAAAAATATTACCATATCTAAGAGATTAGATAAAATTAAAAGAATAAAATTTAGGATTAATATGTAAAAAGCCTTTCGGAAATTTCTGAAAGGCTTTTTCAATTTTTTAATATTGATTTTATCTCTATATCATTTCTATTTTTTTATTGATTATTTTCAATTAAATTTGAGCAAATTTTCTAAAGAATGTACTTAGTTTTTGATACTGAAACCACAGGTTTACCACAGAATTTTAACGCACCAATCTCAGATTCAGACAATTGGCCTAGGATGGTACAGATTGCTTGGCAATTACATGATGATGAAGGTAAATTAATTGAGAATCAAGACTATATCATAAAACCAGAAGGTTATGATATCCCTTTTAATGCGACCAGAATTCACGGAATTTCTACCAAAATGGCGATTGAAGAAGGAAAAGATTTAGCTTGGGTTTTAGAAGAATTCAAAAAAGCATTAGAAAAAACCAAAGTTGGAGTTGGGCATAACATTGATTTTGATTACAAAATTGTAGGGGCTGAATTTTTTAGAAAAGAAATTGAAAACAATCTCCAAGAAATTCCCAAAGCAGATACTATGGAATTGGGGACGGATTTCTGCGCTTTACCAGGAGGAAGAGGAGGTAGATACAAATCTCCAAAATTAGGCGAACTTTTCGAAAAATTATACGGTTACCAGTTTGATGAAGCGCACAATGCAGCTGCCGATGTAAATGCAACGGCACAGATTTTCTTTGAAATGGCAAGAAAGCGCATTATTCCTGCCGAAAAAATGCTTTGGACGGATGCGCAATTTCAGCAATTTCAAAAAATTTGGAGTGAACCGATAAAACCTTTTGATATTGTTATCAGAAGACAGGTTGCAGATTCTAAAAAGAAAAAATCTACCGTTGATTTTGGCGATACTGATGAGGTAGAAATTGGTGATTATTTCAATTTTCATAACCATACCATTTATTCTACACTTTCGGCGACTTCTCATTTTAATGAATTGATAAAAGTGGCTGCTGAAAATGATTATAAAGCTGTCGGAATGGTAGATTTAGGAAATTTGATGGGCGCTTTTAAATTTGTTTCTGAAGTTGAAAAATACAATGGAGATATCAAAAAAAAGAAAGCCGAAGCCGAAGAAAAAGGGGAAGAATTTGCCAAAACGCCTTTAATTCCTGTTTTAGGTTGTGAATTTTATATTTCTGAAAGACCAGAACAAAAGCAATTTACCAAAGATGATCCAGATAGAAGAACGAATATGGTTCTTTTGGCAAAGAATTTTAAAGGATATAAAAATTTAGCAAAACTTTCGAGTTTAGGTTTTACCAATGGTTATTACGCTGGAGTTCCGAGAATTTCTAAAAAACAAATTGCAGAATTTAAAGAAGATTTAATAGCCGTAACTTCAGGGATTTACGGAGATGTTCCGAATGCAATTCTGAATTTTGGTGAACAAAGAGGAGAGGAAGTTTTCCTTTGGTGGAAAGAGCAATTTGGAGAAGATTTTTATGTTCAAATTCAAAATCACGATTTACCAGACGAAGAACACTTAAACGAAGTTTTACTCGATTTGGCAGATAAACATAATGTGAAAATTTTAGCTCAAAACGAAACTTTTTATACCAAAAAAGAAGATGCTAAAATTCAGGATATTATTGCCTGCATCAAAGATGGAGAAAGAGTTTCTACGCCTATTGGTAAAGGTTTTGGGAAGCGAAAAGGTTTAGCCAATGACCATTATTTTGTTCAAAATCCAGAGGAATTAAAACAAACTTTCAGGCAATTTCCAGATGCTTTTGAAGCTTACACCGAATTTTTACAAAAATTTGAACCTTATACTTTAAAAAGAGATGTTTTGCTTCCAAAGTTTGATATTCCCGAAGAGTTTTTAAGCGAAGAAGATGTAAAAGATGGAGGAAAACGTGGCGAAAATGCTTATTTAAGACATCTCACTTATGAAGGTGCAAAGAAAAAATACGAAGAAATTACCGATGAAATTCGGGAAAGATTAGATTTCGAGTTAGAAGTTATTGCGAATACAGGTTATCCAGGTTATTTCTTGATTGTACAAGATTTTTGTAACGAAGCCCGAAAAATGGGGGTTTCAGTTGGGCCTGGTCGTGGTTCTGCAGCAGGTTCTGCAGTTGCGTATTGCATCGGAATTACCAATGTTGACCCGATTAAATACGATTTGCTTTTTGAGAGATTTTTAAATCCTGAGCGTATTTCGATGCCCGATATTGATATCGATTTTGATGATGAAGGAAGAGATGCGATTATAAAATGGGTTATTGAAAAGTACGGACAAATGAATGTGGCGCAGATTATTACCTATTCCGTTTTGGGAGGAAAATCTGCGATTAAAGATGCAGGGAGAGTGCTAGATGTATCGATTCCTGATACCAATGCTATTGCTAAATTAATTCCTGAAACACCGGGAATGAACATTGCAAAAGCATTGAACAAACCAGAAAAATTAAAACCAGAAGATAAACCTTTAGCTGAAGAAATGAAGGCTATTTTGGCCAATCCTAATGATTCTAGACATCAGGTTTTGGCATCAGCGCAGAAAATGGAAGGTTGCATCAGAAATACAGGAATTCACGCTTGTGGTGTAATTATCACGCCAGAAGATATTTCGAATTTAGTTCCGATTTCTATCGCTGCAAAAGATGCAGGAATTTTGGTTTCTCAGTTTGATAACTCTGTGGCAGAAAGTGCAGGTTTGTTGAAAATGGACTTTCTAGGGTTAAGAACTTTAACCATTATTAAAGATGCGATAAAGCTCATCAAACAACGTCACGGAATTGAAATCAATACCGATGAAATTCCATTAGATGATAAAAAAACGTACGAACTTTTCAAAGAAGGAAGAACGATTGGGATTTTCCAGTACGAAAGTGCGGGAATGCAAAAATATATGCGCGAACTGAAACCTACAGTTTTTGCAGATTTAATTGCGATGAACGCTTTGTACAGACCAGGGCCAATAAAATACATCCCGAATTTCATTAACAGAAAACACGGTATAGAAGAAATTGTTTATGATTTGCCAGAAACCGAAGAATACTTAAAAGAAACCTACGGAATTACGGTTTATCAGGAACAGGTAATGTTGCTTTCTCAGAAATTGGCGAATTTTACCAAAGGTGAAGCCGATACTTTGAGAAAAGCAATGGGTAAGAAACAGAAAGATGTTCTGGATAAAATGTACCCGAAATTTCTAGAAGGCGGTAAAAAAAATAATTTAGACGAAGAAAAACTCAATAAAATTTGGAAAGACTGGGAAGCTTTTGCAGAATATGCTTTTAACAAATCTCACTCTACTTGTTATGCCTTAATTGCGTATCACACTGCTTATCTAAAAGCCAATTATCCTGCGGAATATATGGCAAGTGTGATGAGTAATAACATCAACAATACCAAGCAAATTACGCTTTTTATGGAAGATTGTAGAACAATTGGAGTAGATGTTTTAGGGCCAGATGTTAATGAATCTCAGTTTCAGTTTGCGGTGAACGAAAAAGGACAAATCAGATTTGGTTTGGGAGCGATTAAAGGAATGGGAGAAGCGCCTTCTGAAGCTATTTATTTGGAAAGACAAAACGGAAGATTTACCAATATTTATGATTTTTTTGAAAGAATGCC
>APMI01012154.1_pt1 | contig 29018 bp, 12 predicted proteins | sample 667938 | NCBI WGS metagenome assembly APMI01 (sample SAMN01084076, study PRJNA167559) | wastewater metagenome | biome: Wastewater | place: Denmark: Ejby Moelle, Odense | collected 2011-11-28
TTCCTATTATGAGTTTAATATACTTTTTTTATATATAGTAATTGTTTTTAAGAATTTGAGTACAAATTCATTCTCATAAAAGAATAAATTTATAATTGCGTTCAGATTTGATCACCCTCTGATAATATTATGATGTTAATGCAAATAGAGATACGCCAATATTATATTTATAAATAATGTACGTGAAGTTCCCGTTTTCATTCCGCAATGAGCCTTGGGCCTCTTTTGACAAGCAATCTTATAACATCTTTACAGATGACTTCGTGCATGATAAATTATTCAAAACCAAAGTTATATTCACCCCTTACAGAACATGGAGAGTCGATGTGACTGAATCAATCACGACGAAAGATGCTGGCTTCCGATCAGGCACAGATATTAAAATGGCAGTCCCTCTTTGGGACAATGCAAGTATCTGCTTCCGATCTAAGGGTGACAATTTCAAAGTACAATATGATCATGGGTTGACAGAATGGTAGTACCGCGGCCAAGGTCCCTTAAAATATTATAATCTTTACGGTAGCTATCAGTCGACTCACGACTTCAAAAATGTAGCTCTTAAGGTTGGTGCCAACTTATTATTTAAACATCTATCTCTTAACAATAGAATCAGAGTAGAACCTGGAAAAGATTTGCATTCATCGAAAGTATCAACTGGTCACAAACTAGCCTGGGCTAATGACAATTGGTCATTTGACGCTTATGAAATTGTCGACTGGAAGCATTTGACTTGTAGAAGCAACGCAATTAGAATTGGATATCATCTAAATGATAATTAATTTTTCTTAAGAGCCTCAAGTGAGCACGAAAGGAGCATTGAACACTTCAACTATAAGAAGCTAGACTCCTACTTCACAAAATATTTATTCGACTATGTCCGCACAATCGACAATCTAACAAAAGTCGGTATCGAAGTACAAATATTAAATAATATAGACTGAATGTTACTCTAATGCTTTCGGTAAGGCATCCGCAGTGTTACAAAAGAACATCAAAGACAGAAACACAGGTTTCAAAGTGAAAGTATCGACTGACAAAAGTGCTGCTTTTTGTTACCAAGGTCAGATCTAAAATTATGGAAAATGGACTGTGGGATTTGAACTCAGCTAAATAGGAACTAAAAACAATGTTAAGTATGGACTCCAACTCGATATGGAATTTTTATGATCAAATGATGAATTTTAAATCCCCCATCTATTTTATTATTTGTTAGAATTTATTATCCGTATAAATATATGTGAAAAATAGTAAAGTAGCCAATTTGGATGATATTATTATTGATACTATTAATAAGATGGGAGCATGCATAGGAGCACCGAAAGTACATCATTAGCAACTCAGGATCCAAGCGTAGAAATACTAAAAAAGGCATATGCGATCTTCAAAAAGATAGACGTGAATAAAAATAAGCAGATTGGGGCGGATGACCTTGAAAAATATTTCGGCAGCTACTCAGCAGCCTCTGCGAAGATTCTCATGAGAGAAGTGGATTTAGATAAAGATGGAGTCATTTCTGTACATGAGTGGATGGGGTACTGGGAAATGGTCCGTAGAGCAGGCTATCGGTATCCTGAAATCATGAAAGAAGTAACAGTGCTTTTATACAGTTAAACAACATTGATAATGGCCAACTAACTCTCAACTTTCCAAACACAAATAGTTATCAACAAGATCTACCTCGTTCTACAGTAGTGAACACTATTGTTGATGATTTAAAAAGATCACCCCCTTAGAGTCTGCCATTTTTTCTATAAAAATAAAATAGAACTAGATGAAATATTTGATAATTTGTTTATTTTAATAATTTACGGCAGTTTTCACAATTATCATGATAAATACGTTTAGAGAAATCATAATTCATCGAACTTTTTATTCTAAATTTCTTCATTAATAGATTCTTCTTCAATAATGTCAATATCAGTATTTTGAGGTAATTTGTAATCTGAAATAATTTGTGTGAAATTGTCGATAATTTTGCCATGAGCATTATAAGCCCAATGTTCTACTCTATCACTTCTGATCTCTGATAACCAGAAGTTATTAGTTTTTGCAAAGGTCTCAAAGATACCAAGTGATGCATCAGGGTGGCACATTTCTGAAATAATAGCTCCATATGCTCCATCTCCTACATACACTGTACCTCTGTCTTGAGGAGCATTGCCAACCATAGGTTTAGTTCGCTTGAAGGAGTGAACGTGATTTTCAAAGACAGTCATAACTTTGTACTTGTCGAAGTTAGGCACCCAGTGGAACAAGCCAAACAAGAATCTTTCAGGGTTGCTGTCGAATGCCTCACAGACACTGTATAATGGGACATGATAGTTGACAAATTTAACTTTATTTCTGTTGCGTTCGAATGTGCTTATCATGTATTGTTTTTGCCATCTAAGTTAGAACTATAAAATACTTATCGAATGACTGCATATAACCGGAGTCCAATAACAAATAGTTGACTTGTCCGAAAGTAAAGTCCATAACAGTTCTTCTGCGATGCACTGGAGGCACCTGCTTAATTATCTGCCATTTATCATTGCGGTCGTAGTGTTGAGGAAAATAAATAAGGAAACCAGGACCTCTGTTGTCGACTGTGATGTTAACGCCTGGCAATTAATTGAGACCTGCATCATGGTTACCAACTGTCACCAGAATGGGCATCATGTAGCCAAGAGTGGCGGTAATCTTGCCATACATATTAAGGAAAGAGTCCCAAGTGTAAGAGCAAGCTGGCATATTGTCATCGTATGCGATGTCTCCACCCATAAAGAAAATATCAGGGTTAAGGGTCGCCACAATTTTACTCAAGTTTACTGCTCCTTCAGTATATCCGGAATCTCCAGCATTGATCATGCGGATAGGGACATTAGGGTCCGATGGCAGTGTTTTGTATATTCCATTAGTCCAATATTGCTTGTTATAGTAAACCTTTGTCAAATATTTAGTGTTAGGTTTAAGTCCATAAATCAAAGCTGAATGCACTCTTCTTGCTGTTTTCCACTCCAAACCATCGTACTTGAAGGAGTAGGCTGTCACGTTCTTGAATTAATCACCTGATGGGCTATCAAATTCTTTGTAAAATACTGTTAATTCCTCGACATCGATATGAGTATGAACATTCAAGAAGAAGGCTTACTCTGGGTTTTAAGGAACTGTGGTATATACTTGACAAGGAGGACCAGGAGGACATGATTGTTTTAACTGAATCAATCGTGTGGCATAGGTATTGATACCGAAACCAAGCGAATGATTGTAATATCCAATCTAAACATTGTAGAAGCACAAGCATGTTCTGTACATGAACAAGTTAGTCAGTAAGCTGATGACAACCATCTTGATGATCTTCTTTGTGACAGCAGGATCGATGGTGAAGGTGAGATCCCAAAATGATTTTTCATTTTGATCCGTGTAGTTGGTCATTTTCTCTTATTACATTTCCCATCTCTTCCTGCCGTTGTTAAGAATCACCATAGCGCTAAGGATACCAGCTTCGCCTATGATACCAACCACCATATAGGTTACATCGAGTGCCGCGCATATGAGTGGAATGATGCTCAAGAAAATAAATGTGAGATTAAAGAAGATGTTCTTGAGTTTCTGCAGCCAGGTTTTACGAGTCACCATATGATGCCTAAGCTCGTCTTCATGAAATTTAGCTTTGCTGAGAGCGAGGTACACGACAAAGGATATGAAGGCGAGTGCAAGCAATGCAGTTGAGCCAATCACAGCAAACCATTGATAGTAGCTTAGGTACTTGCCCTACAGATAAGGGATCCAGTCGAACTTGGCCATTTTTATTTCTGATTAGTTTATAATCTACTTTAACTCACTTATAACTCTTGTCTGACCAAGCACGTTAAATTTTGTCACTTGATATCAAATGATGCATATTTTTAATAAAAAATTATTCATATTTTATTGTTACAGGGCAAATTATTGGCTTAGTAGTTTTATAATTATCTTAGCTTAAGTATATAAAAATGAAATAACTAAACAGTTTCAATGTCATAAACCCATGGAATTTTCAAGACTGCAAAATAAATAACACTGACGTAAACTTCTACGTGAAACTTGTTCATGTCGATAGGTATTCAAACAACAATAACAAACCGCAAGATAAAAGATCTAGGAGTGTGAGTGCGAACAAAAATTATGACAAAGACAAAATCAGTGAAAAATAATTAACGCCTACTAACATAGTCACATCGGTTCCTTTATGGAATAGTAAAAATTCTGAACACAAATAGCAAAAGTTAAGGGATAATGGAAGATTTGATTTCTTGAAGTATCGGAGTATGTACAATAAAACCCTGAAGCGAAATCAAAAAGCTATATAGACTGATGGATTCGCTACAAAAATTACTCGGTCTAAAACTGAACACATTAGCGAGAAGTATCGACCAGAGACTAAACCAGAAGAAAACATAGCAAAAATATTTGCAAAAACTTCAAACGAAAATAAATTTAACACTGATATATAGCATCGATATCAGAGTCATTCTCCTCGTAAAAATATATCATTTTCATCAAAAAAACCTACAGTCAAAGAGCTCGTTTATTACCCTCCTGAAAAAGTGTTAAAGAAGAAAGATTTTCTTCTGTTCAAATTCAAAACAATATTAAACAAAGCAAAATTTTCCAATTCAGTAATAAAGACAGAGATAAAATGAGTATGATTTTATATATCTTCTTAGCCTGATCAATTGACTGCGAGATTATTTTAGCTAAGATGTTTAAATTAAATATTTTAAATGACAGACAAGCCAAAATAAATCGTCGTCTCGAATCTGACAAAGTAAAAAGTATAAGCCGCTAAGTCGTACATTGAGCAAAGATACTCGAAACTGCTGCAACAGGAGCAATAGAAAAAATAGTACTGGGAGCAGCTCAACCGGAAGATGCAAATGCTTGGCATTTCGATGCAGGAGCAAGAATAAATAAAAAAGAAAGTATTACATGAGTAGGCTTCCATACTAAGACAGGATCGAGTAAAAATAAGCATACGGGACTTCCCTTCTGTTAAGATCGTCGGTAAAGGGGCTTTCGGCGAGGTGAGACTTTGTAAATGGGCTAAAAATGGGTAACCTGTGGCGGTTAAGAAGTTGAAAAAGTGTTAAATGATATTCAAAAATAAAGTTGTACAATCAAGATAGGAGAGAAATGTACTAGCAAATTCATAAAATAATCCTTGGGTGGTAGGGCTCAAATGCTCGTTTCAGGATTCTGAAAATTTGTACCTTGTAATGGAGTATCTACCAGGTGGAGATCTGATGAACTTACTCATTAAAAAAGACATATTCACGCATTAATAGGCACAGTTTTACACAGCTGAAATTTTATTAGCTTTAGACGCTGTTCATAACATGAAGTACATTCATCGAGATTTGAAACCCGATAACGTTTTGATCGATGCAAATGGTCATATTAAGTTATCTGATTTTGGATTATGCAAACACACAGAAATAAGACCGAAGCGTTTACTCGATGGAGTTGCCAAAAAATAACTAATGGAGCCATCGACAGTACAAAAGAAAATGGAAAAATCAATTCAACTCAACAATCGAGATGCCCACCGTAGAAATCGCATGCTTGCATATTCAGCTGTCGGTACTCCCGATTACGTAGCACCTGAAGTGCAGGGTAAAGTTGGCTATACTGAAACTGTTGACTGGTGGTCCATGGGTGTCATCCTTTATTAAATGCTTGTTGGGTACCCTCCATTTGCATCTGAGGAGCCCAGTGAAACTTGGCATAAAATTCAAAATTGGAGAAAGTACTTGGTCATACCCAGAGAAGCCAATGTGTCGCCTCAAGCTGCTGATCTCATTAGGTAGAATTTCATTAATTTAGAAAACTCGTAACTGATCCTAAGGACAGGTTGGGAGTAAATGGAGTCTAATAAATTAAATCTCATCCATTCTTTGCAGGAATAAATTGGTCAAAGCTGAGGTAAAAAATCTTGCTATTTTAGGCAGCGAAAGTCACCATACATTCCAGAAGTGAAGAGCATGTGGGACACTGATAATTTTGATCCATACTAAGAATAAGAACCTTGGATTCCAAGTTAGTAAATGAAGGGCAATAAAAAAGGCAAAAAGAAAACAACATAATTTATCGGTTATACGTACAAGCCAATAGAACAACCAAATTCAGGCCTTTTGCGTGCTCTGGTAGATTTAGACAATTATAAACCAATGTAAATTAGATCTGATTACAAACATCATTTAGATTATTTGCAATTAGAGCAATCAACAACCGATATGACTAACTCATCCTGTTTCATGAAAAAGTAAAAGATAGATCGAAATAACCCAAATTTTTACATGACGACCACTTCCAACTTTAATACTCTTAGATAATAAGACCCATACAGCCTATTCGCATAGAAATAAATGCGAGACAAATACCGAATTCCTAAAAAATAAGATAGTAATATAGCAACATCAGCCAATAGCACGGGTATAAAATTCCGGTAAGACAAGAAAGTAAGCAGCACGACGACCACAACGAAACCAATAGTAAAAATAATGGGCAATAAGAAAATATGATATCGTGCTGTTTTCACTATTTTATTTAATAATTTTATATTTATTCGAAATTTAAATATAAGTAAGTAGTATGTATGATATATCAATATTTCTCAAGTTATTTACGCACGTAGGGGTTCTCAATGTGGTACTACATTGGGTTTGTGATCGGGTTGTGCTTCACTTTTACATACTTTTCATCTAAGTATCGACCATATTAGGATTTCTGGATCTGTCTCGAAATTTGGTTATGTTGAACTTGAAAACCATTGGTTTCTAGCACTTTTTGGAAGTTTATTTTTTGGATTTGCTGATAGCGATCAGACTCGTGATTGAAGACGTCAGCGTCGTAGTTCTGTTATATATGATTTAGAGCATTTCTGTGTTTTCTCATGGCTTAATCAACGAAACTATTCTTCCTAATTTATTGTTTCTCAATACACATTTTAATGAAGTTATCTCTCTTTTCTATTTATTTCTCAAGATAGTCAAGCATTCCATTTTCTGTCGACATTGATTTCTGCATTTTTTTGTGTTCTTCATGATTTTATTTCTTCCTCTGCATGTGATCAGTTAAACTCTCGTCGAGTTGACTTTTAAGCATTTTTTTCATTTTCTAATTTTCCTAATTGACTTCCTTTTTGCGTGCAGGCATCATAAGTGAAGAATTATTGCTTGAGTTGCCGATTATGCTGTAGTTTAGCAAAGTTTGACCAGCAAGTGGAAGACTCTACACTGCACTCAATCTGCTATTTTGAAGCTTGGATAAGTTATGCGGACTGTTGACTGAGCTTTCAGTCATGTTATCTTTTCGTTGCCTCTTCTGATCCATGTGTTTCTGCATCATTAATTTGTTGTAGTTACAGTCAGCCGGGCTCACGATACCGAAGTTCATTTAGAAGATTAATACTTATAATAGCCGTTAATTGCAAACAACATTACTATGATATTTTAGCATCACTAATATTACACGTCAATCATTTATTTATACTTTTGCTTATTACTTGCGCTCAATATTTTTTCTGCTCCTCAAAACAATCATTCCAACTGCTCATATTAATTCTTCGAGATTTCAAAAATTGCTTATACTAATTTTGTTGATAAGCAGCTCCTCGGTAGTTGACTTGCTCATTGCGATGATGCCATCCGCCTCTTACTTGTAACTTATTGGCCAGTGAATCTGATTCTTTACTGAAATGCTGTTTATAGTGCGCATCTTTTTGCAGATCTTCGTTCATGCTCACTGATAATTTCATGCGTGGGTTTTACTATTTTTTAATGAACTGCAACTCGTTGTCCAGGGACGACTTTGTAGGTTTAAAACATTCACCAAATATAAAACTCATAGATTTTATGATCACTCTGATGAATAATTAAATTTTATGATTTTTATTAATTTATGATATTAAAAAAATCTTAACTAACTATTTCCAGCAAGTTATGATATTCATGATGACTACTTTTTCTGTAGAGCTTCATTTAAAGCTTGCTAGATGTTATCCAAGAATATAAAGAAGCCCTTAACATTTCTCTCAACGTGTATTGGACTCTTTTAACTGTTCTTATCCTGACTGCGATTTAAACTTTAATGACATCTCAAAAATCCTGAGTTAGCCCTAAACTCTTCAAATTTTCTTTTCATTTGTTCTTCCCTAAGATCGATTTCATTATTTTATTTCTTGGCTTAGAACTGGTGTAAATTTTTATACCTGATAGTCTTGATAGCAGTTTAATTACTCACTTTTCCAATATCATTTAACTTCTACTGATAAATTCTGAATTCATTAATATTTTTGTTGGTTTTCGATATAAGAAGTCGATCATTACTCTTATTCTTTTGGAATGTCGCTTCGTTTTGCTGCTCATCAGTTTTATCGAATACAATTGTTTCAATCAAACTGACTGTTCTTTTTATAAACAATTCTATATTGCCGAGAAGATGCTATTTCAAAGTTGAGATATATGCGTCTTCGTTGTAGAATTTTAGAAATTGTTTACGACTCCAGTTACTAATTTTCTATATGTTCTTATGTATATGAGAAGCTCTTTAAATATTCCCCATCTTGTATGAACATATTCCGATTTGCTAAAGTGCAGCTTATTCGTAAAATTTATTGCCATAATATATGGCTAATTTGAGAGCCATTTCACAGAAGTACTATGATCTATCGAATAATTTTTAATTTGATTAAATTCTTGCGCATTCAATAAGACATTCCATCGCTACTTATGGAATCTCTAGCAATAAACTGTAGTATATTTGAAAATGCAGACATCTTGTTATTTTAGTTAGCCAATAATCCCCTAGTTGATCTTTTTTGATATTTTGATCTAGCTGCAGTCCGAAAAAGAAAATTAACTTACTTAGGTTAGTTTTCATAGAAAGATAGAATCCACGAAATATGCAAAAATCGGTAGATTTGACAGCTTTCGAGTATATTTCATGTATCTGCTGTAAATCTTACTTTAACAATATAAGCTATTCTTGTGACATTTCATCAAATATTTTTTGATGTTATTTGATAACATGCTTACCCTTATTAAACCTATACACATTTTTACTCTACTTTTCTCTATTTTTAACAAACGAACTATTATAAGCATCAGAAGTCATCTGATGCAATTTCTAACATGAACTATTCCTATTGGCGGCTACTCTGTTTGCAATTTACGTATGTAATTTAGGTATTAATAATTGCGATTGTTTAACTCGACTGTATTGACTCCTATTCGATACTTAATTTTCCTTATTGTTTAAATGCTACATACAGTTAAGTGACTGCTTTTTAGCATGCCGCTGGTTAATAGATTATATAGTGGGTAATGAAAGTTTAACTCTGCTATTACTCAACTCCATAAATACATTTTTATTAACATTCGCTTCTTTATCATGAGTGTGTTCGTCAAATTCTGTATGATATCGTGATTTTTTGTATTTTATTGCCGGTGATTTATTGTTCATTGTACTTATGCTGTCTATCTAAGTATGCTATGAGAATTTAGAAGGTATATATAATTTGCATATAAAATAAGAAGAAAGTCTTCACATAATATTACGCATATATTATCATAATCATAATCGACAGTATTGTTAAGTATTAAGATATTCGTACTGTTACACTTGATCTCTCACATCCACTAATATTTACTTTAACTGTTATTAATATATTTATAGAGTTGTGCTATTTTTTAGCAATAATATCAGCCCATGTGTTAATTTTATTGTTGATGGGCCAAAGAGATGAATGGCTTTCACTATTTTTGAGCTTTTTTGGTAAAATAGTTATATATGATTGTCGGAAAGAGTAAATTATAGAGTATGAGAAATTGATAACTATTTATAACTTAATTGATTTGGAACTAATTGGTTGTATATGCGATTTCTATCTATTGTAGAAGCTGTTGTAAAATATTATTAATTGGAGATCCAAACACATTTATCATTTTGTATTATCTTCACAGACGAATTGACAGATATTTTGTTATTGTTAATCGCGTACATTTGTTAACCGCTATCTACTTGGTATATTTATTTGAATATGATAACTTCTCTCTTCTTTGTTTACTCTATCATGTATATACTTTGATTCACAATATTAAATTTGTACTAAATAATAATCTAACTAAATCTCCTATCTAAGCTAATCTTAATACAATACAATACAATACTAAATCTAAAACAAACTTAACAATACGATGGTAATTCCCTCATACATTCCCATAATAATCGCATCAACTATTCTATTAGTGTCGCTGTCAACATTAATCACTTATACCAATTTCGATGATCAGACATAGAATTTGTTGAGCCAGTTTAACATATGGAAAAGCAAATATCATAGGAAATATATATAATCTGTTTAGATGTTCCGGTTTGAGATCTGGAAACACAATTTCAATTAAATACATGTGCATAATACGAGGGCTTAGCAAGGGTTAGAGTCGTATCATATGGGGCTTAATCAGTTCAGTGATTTGACTGATAAATAGTGGACCTATCTCTATCTACAAGCGCCTGCAACTGCATAAAGCAATAATAATGCTGGATTTGAATGCACAGGATCACAGCCTTCTGATAAAGATTTGCCTGACGCTGTAGACTGGGCTGCCAAATGTAACAAATTTATCTAAAATAGCTGCGACTTCTGCAGTCAGAGATCAAGGCACATGCGCAGGTGCAGGTTATGCATTCGCTGCAGCTCAATCCATATAATCATGTCGATTTGTTGGATCTGGTAAAATGATATAGCTCTCAGTACAGCAACTCATCGATTGTACAGATGCATATGGTAATCATGGCTGCATGTCTGGTAATGTGACAGCCGTATTCGAGTACATTCGTAAACAAGGGATAGCATCATAGAAGAAATATCCGTACAATGGATTCCACTACACTTGTTCCTATAGCGCAAGTCAGAAAGAAGCCGAACTAATGAACTGCGTGAAAGTGACACCTCTCAAATAAGTCAGCATTAAAGCTGCAGTGAGAAGACAGCCAGTTGCAGTATCCTTAAACGCAGCAAAAATAAAGCAGTATCAAAAGGGAGTGTTTGATACTTCGCACACATTCGTTAATAATTGCAAAACTGAGCATAATCACTGGATGTTGCTAGTAGGCTATGGCAGAGACTAAAGCGAAAAGAAGAACTATTGGAAACTTAAAAATTCATGGGGTTCCAGTTGGGGATTGCAAGGCTACTTCTATATTGTACGAAAAGGCGATGGATAAGGTGAATGCGGAGTGCAGACTTAATTATACTTTCCAAATGCTGGTTGATAATCTGATATATGTTGTCATGTATATTAAAATAGCGTAGTGATCAAGTATAGATGACCAGAAAGATCATAATGATGAGGATCACAAACAAGATGAGTATCGTACAAATCTGTCCCATGTCTACATTAGATATAAAGTACCGTTAGTTTTGAGCAGTTTACCTAACTTAGCCTGCACAAAGTTCAGTTTCGTAGTAGTACTGTCAATTTATGTGTTAAGCTCGCCGATATACTTGCCTTGCTAATCGATTTCCTTGTTCATCACCTGACCTTGCTTCTTTAGTCTCTGTGCGATTTAGTTTATCTCGTCCAGATGTTGGTCCTGCTCTTCCATGAGCTCGTTTTGCATTCGCTTCATATTAGAAAATATTATATAATCGGACATTCACACTGGTTAACGCATCCATACTTGCTACATAATAAATAATGTCTTTATTAATATTTTTTCATTAAGTTGACTATAATAGATAGTTTTTATAGTGTGTCTAATCGAGAAATATTAGTGCATAACAATTTCTTTGACTTTTTGTTAATTTACACATTTAAGGGAGCCCGAAATGAAATTTAATGAATTTTTGTGGAGGGTACTGTTTTTATTGAGAATTTGTACGTTTTTTCGCTAAAATAAAAAATAACTAGTGTAACCTACTAAAGAGTACTAGAGCTCAATAATGAGTCAATTAAGAAAGCATACATTATAAATATGAAGAATATAATGACGAAAGCGACATATAAATCAATGTTTGTTCTGTTGAGCCATCTGCTTCTCTTTCTCATAGTTAGCAGAATCGAATTTCTCGCCCTCTCGGTGTACCTTAGCTTTCTTGCCGGCCCCCTTGCCTTTCGCCTCCATGATTCTGGCTTGTTGGGCAATAACTTAGTCATCGTCGTATTCGACCTCTGTGTTGTTGTTGTTGTTCATTGGAAGAATCGCTATTATTATCAGTTATAGAAATATATCGAAATCGCTTATTTATATATATCACTATTATCAGAATCTTATTATTTTTATCTCATACAAACTAAACAACTAACGATCATTTATACTTAGATTGGTATACGTTAGCTCCGCCATCAAACAGATTCGTGTTGAAACTTGGCTTTGAGCTCATTAAATTTTTAAGCATGTCTCCCAAACCGCCATGTTGACCGCCTTGCTGATATGCGTTCTGGCCTCCTTGAGCATTCATGTCCATAGGCGGAGGGATGTAAAATCCGAAATTCTGTGGCGGTTGCTGAGTTGGATACATGTTCGGCAAGTTTGGTCCTCCGAATCCTCCAGATCCTCCTTTCTTGCCTAGACTTTGCTATATTTCCTGTGCTTCGAATTTTCTAGCTGTGACTAGTCCTTCGATGTCGGTGTCTAATTTGGCTAAAATATCATTGAGTTTCGTATAAAATGATGTTCCTTGAACCAGTTCTCTGAACAAGTTGTTAACGTCATTGAAGTTACCCATTGCGATCTAGAACTATTTCTTGTTATTTTCGTCACCTTTATTCTTCTTGTTTAAATTAGTTGAAATTTAACCGACTTTACGAGCATTTTCTTCAACCCCTTTTGCTTTCTCATTAAAGCTTTCAATAAGTTTATATGCTTTTCCAAACACTTTTTCAACAACTGCTTCCTTAGATGGCGATTATTTTAAACTTTGAGCTGCTTGGTTGTAATCGATCACTGTTAGAACTCCTTTTAATTCCTCAACGATCGAATCCAATCCTTGCATTTAAGTTTTAATGCTGTCAGTTCCTTTCTTTAAATCTTCAAAGTCTTTGCTATTTTCTTAAATGAATTTAGTGACCTGAACTTTGGGAAGTGCGGATAGAATTTAGTTATCGCTTGCTTCACTCAATTTAATAAATTTCTGTAAGTTTTAATACTTACTAATGAGTTTTTGGTTTACTTGATCAGCTTGCTTAGCTTTTCCTTAATACACTAAATTATAACATTTTTACAGTCGATATTTGCTCGATACTGACCCTGCACGACTGAACTCACCGGTCTTCTCCATTGCTGTCCATATTGTTGTCTTTTTTGATTGTCATATGCTTATTCATCAAGCAATTGTTTTCGTAAATTTTGGAAACTTTTGGTGCAGAGCTCTGAGTTTTTACGAATAATGTTTATTTCTAAATCTAGTTTAGCTTTTCCACCATTTGACTGGATTTGCTCGATCTTCTTTCTTAGGTTTTCGGGAATACCCTCTGAGTTAGTGATAATATTTACTGTTTTTATTGTTGCTCTCCAAATTCAAATAATAATTTACATATGAGTCATTGTAAATTGTTTCGATATTCTTTTGAAGTTTCGAGTAAGCAGATTCAAGTCCACTCAATCGGTTTTTGCTAAATTATTTAAGTTCGTTCACGAATCCTTTACTTTAATTATCACTCAATTTAGTAAAGGGAACTGCATTTTTGCTTTCGTATTCAATGACTATTTATTTGGGCTCAACTGGTTTGACTAAATATTATTTTGGAGTTTCAAATGGTGGTGGCATCTTATCTTCAGGGATTTCTAAGTTAAATATGATTTTTACCTGCTTTCTTATATATTTCTTGATTTCTCATGATATTCTTATTCAAAGCATTCTCAAGTTAAGGTTTTATCTTCTGTAAATCCTTCTTCTGTTACGGTCTTTGATCAAGCAAATGCACAACATTTTAATTAGTCAATCCTAGATTGAGCAATCGTAACGCTTTTCTTTGATAAGCAATCAATAATGCAATATTATCTTTATTAGTATCCATTTAGTTTTCGTAATATTTCGCATACTTTGAGTTGGCAATCACATCGTGATAAAGAGATTCAACGTAAGCAAAGGATAACAATTATGATTTAATATTATTGCTGATATTGGTGCTTTTCATGAAATATTGTACACCGATCTGGTAAGCCTTATAGAAATTTTATTGAGCTTGTACTGCTAAACTGGCAATTTTATTGATGCCATGCTTATATTCGTCTTCCTTAAACATCTCAAACATGCTCTTGTATATGATACCCAATGAAAGACATTCAAGCATTTCAAGGTGAGGGTAGTTAGTATCACAGAAACCGGTGTTTACGAAGCCAGGGTAATATACTGTTCTAATTTGGTTGAAGTAATAGTATGATCGCTTGGCAAACTGAATTGCTTATTTCTTTGAGTTCAAGAAATCTTATAGACATTTTAGAGATGCTTTGTAGAAATTAAGGACACCAAGGTTGTAGAAACAACAAAAGATATCAAAATGTATTTCTGGTTTCGAGAATTTCTGAGTCGGGTTGAAAGAGTCAGCCCAAGTGATGTTGAAGTTCTGCACGATTTCTCCGTATTCTGGATTCCAGTTAAAGTGTTTCGCGATAAGTCGAGCATATCGAACATACATTTCAATCAAAGCGATGTACTTATCGATAGTTTCGACATTGGTAGTACTAGAAATTTAGAGAGCGCATGCTTTGTTTCTCAACTGATTAATTTGGGAAAGATTATCTCGCATGCCCATAGCTGCTCCCGGTGAGTCGTTATGCTCAAGGTACTTGATAAGCGGTTCTACAATGTTAGAAGGATCTGCCTTTTTTAACGGGTAAATTGCTTTCATTTTGGCTTAACTAGCTTGTCTAAAGTAGTCTTTATTAATATCTTATAGGTATGCTATAATTTAGTACAAATTATAGAATTAATAAGGAAAAGAAAAATACAAAAATCATGCTATTGTCAAATAAACTATGAAAAACGCTCACTAAATAATGAAAGTTGTACTAAGTACCAGGTCCTGGAATCTAGGTTTTTACTCGTTGATTAAATCTAAGACTTTTACCAATAGAGAATCCTCCAGTTTTATTAAAAGTATCCTCACCTTTCATATTTTTACTTGGGTTGTCTACATTACACAAGTATTACACATCGGAATAGCCAGCAACTAGCCTTAAGTAATAGACCGGTCATATCTAGACGGTCTAATCAACGGGCATCCGTAATTCTTGTCAGTCGACAAAATTTTATCTTTTTCCAACCAGGTGTTCTTTATTGTGTACTTGTTTGGAGCTGGTGCTGTGTTTATTGATTATTTTTATATCTGCTAGGACTTCATTCTAAATGAAAATTTAGTTGTAATGTGCGGATCGACTACTTAAGGATTAGGATTGTATGATCCTGGACCGGGATTATCGATAATTCTTAGAAAGTTTGAATTTTTGCATTCCTACATTAAAAAACGCATACTTCTCTACCCTTCGCAAAAGTAATCGAGTGAGATTATATCATAAGTTTACAGTCCCCATTTTTGAAATAATTATTCGGTGGTGGGATATCCTTATCTATTGTCATAAACGTCTTCCTCTAAGACGCACCAAACCCAGGAGCCTTCCTATCATTAGTGGAAGGTAGATCATAATATCGATATGAGCATTATGTTTTATTATGTCTGAATCGTGTGGCTTTAGGTATTGTGTATTGCTGCTTCGAAACTGAACTATTTAGCTGATTTTTATTTATCGTTGCTACATCGCGAACTCTAAATGTCATTCCTTCTTATCTTGGTTAAATTTATTTTATACTCGCTCTTATTATAATTTAGTTCGATGTTATAAAACAAATCTATGAGTAATGTAATTAAAGCAAATAGGACACAGAAAAATTGTAATATAAATCATAGGAAAAGTTCAAATAACTTGTTCAAAGTCATTTGAAAATTCCCTGTAAAACTATTTTAGATTGCCTAAAAGTTTCTTAAAAGTATTCAAGCTCAATCTTTATTAAGGTTTAACTTGAATGCCTTTGGTAGTGATGAGTGAAATCGCTGACTCAATGCTTTTAATGCCAGCTTGCTTACGGTAAAGTGGAAAGATAGAAAAGTCTGGAGTTGTCCTCCATTTCTCAAGAATATCAACACCAATCCATCGAGTATAATACATTGGTAAGCTTTTGAAGGCCATCTAGTACAGGATCATCGAAATGGACCAGAGATCGATTTCCTTTTTGTTGTACCCTTACTATTTTCCCAAAATACATTCTATTGGAGAGTAAGGTAAAGTGCATCCCAAATAATGTTTAGGTTGAAATTTTTAATCAACCATCGCTGACTCAGCATAGTCGATGATCTTGACTGTTTTACCCTAGATTAGAATGTTGTCGGGCTTGAGATCTCTGTGAACAATCTTTGACTTATGAAGAACAGCGACGGCTGAAACTAACTGATCTGCAAGATTCAATAAATCTGCAAAGCTTAAACTTCGATTATGGATGTATTCCTTAAGAAGTCCAGGAGCATAATCCATATAAACAGAAGAAGGATCACTCTAGTTTACATAATAGTTCAGCAGATATTTGCTATCTAGAACTTTGGAGACAAACTGAATTTATTTACGAATTTTTTACTCCAAGAATCCGCTTGGCATTCCATTGTTCAAGGGAGTCTTCCATGCTAGTTATTTCTCAATGCTTTCTCCAGATTCTGTATGAACAATACTATTCTTTTTTTGGACTTGAAAATATCCGCCCTTCTTTAACGAAAAAGCAGAACTATTTTATGATGAAACTTCGTCAACTTTCTTAACTCGCACAACAGAGAAGTTTTACTCTGGATTCACTGAGAACTCGTCAAGACTATCATTGACTGAATTTGATTTAAGTGCTGATGCTAAACTATTCTTAAGTTTAAGCTAATTTTGTTTCATTTTTAATCCCATTCGATTTAATTTCGATAAGTTTCCAACTGCTTGAAGGGCTTTCTATAAAGATGAGTGAGTCATCATAATGGATTCAAGACAGATTTTGATTTTGTCAAGTGTTGGAATGTTTTACTTGAAAGATAAGCTACATTTTAGAAATAACTATTTTCGATCCTACTCAAAGTAAAACTTTATATTTTGGCCGTTTTTGTTTATGATATCTTCAAATAGTTGATGGTATGCGGGTGCAACACCAATTTAACGACCATTTTAACGTAAGATGCCTCCGACAAAGGAAAGATCTCCCTGACGACACGTGATGTTTTTGACGACCAGTATAAAGTTGTAAGCTTGAAAACAAAACCGAAGATCCTCGCCAGAGTATGACCAGTTTTAGTGAGCTGAATTGTGAGAATAAAGCCCAGAATCGATACCATTGTTCATAATCGACTCAAGGCTTTCGCTGAGTATGTTTTGCATAAGTTTAAGTAATTACTTATAATTGTCTGGTAATAATTATAATCTAGCTTGCGTGAAGCCTATTTTTATAAAATAGGTTTCAGCTTTTATCAGATTCTATGTTTAAAATACAACATCTGTAACCTTACTTTATCCGCATTATCGGCTACAAAAAATAAGAAAGTGGTGTTCGGTTTCAACTGTTGCTTTCCTATCGTAATTACACAAAATTGTAATCATTTAATATTTACTCTTATTATTTCATGTTACGATAATCAATTATGGAATAAATTTTGTCTACATACTTAAATTTGTATCTTAGTTTAGAATTGTATATTTATGAAGTGAAGGTAAGAAAATAATCAGGGGTTGTACATTGAAGAATCTAGCTTCACGCCTCCATGAAAACTATTTACGCGAATTTTAAATGAGCTCTTTCGTTTTTCATCACCAGGTTCGATCTATTTCTCTCTTGATTTATTTATGCTTTATAAAGTTTTGTCCGAGCTTCTAATTTTTTTAGTTCTCGATCTGAACAACTGCCCTGATGTAAGACACATCGTTTCTCTTAAATTTTATAATGTCTATTTAATTTCTACGCTCTGTTTCTGTACAATATCGTTTTGTATATTACGAAGTTTGATGAACATTTTCTATGAATCAAGTTGTCGCTTTTTAACTTGATCATTTCTATCTTTCTATAATCTTTTTAGATGAGCCATCAGAGAAGCCTCTTGATGCTTTTGTAATGTCTATTTTCGCTTTTTAATTCTCTCATTAATTTCACCATTTTTTTATTATCTCTCTTTTTATTCAAGCTTTTCAATATAGTTTTTTAATCGGTCTGCTTCTAAATATTGCTTTTGCTTCACTAGTAATTTTTATTTACTTTTTAAATCGATAACTCTTTTTGATGGCTTCATGTAATTCTAATAATAATTTCTAATTCTTTATTCCTCAGTTTCCATTTCTCTCAGATGTTTAGCTTTTAAGTTTTATATTGAACCTAAGGCAGCTTCCTCGTACTTCTACATGTAATCATTCCACGCGCTGTTAAATTATAACAATTTATTTTGCTGCAATTAATTCACAGTTGAAACTTTGGATTTTTGTTGCATCATTAATTTCTGTTTATGCCTTCTCATTTATTTGTCTCGAATTTATAATGTTTTCTGATGCGCTTTTTAAGCTTAGACATACATGCTTGCTTATTAACACTTCTTTCTGTATTAGTCCAGCAATTTTAGAAACTCCACCATTTTATAGTTAACAAGATTGTTATGAATACCAGCATCAAGTTCTGCTTCATAAAGTAACGCTAAGAATTAGTCAAAAGTGACCATTTTATCAGTGTTAAAAATAATGCGATCTAAAAGATCATCATTAAATATCTTTATGCTTGTTTTTTATCTTAAGAGTCGTATCGCATCAGATTGTTTTATGTTACCGAGTTTACGCTTGTCTATTTTATTGAATTATTCGAGTAAGTCTTGTAGTTATCCGCTGGCTTGGTCGTGCATCAATAAGTAAAACCTATTATTAATATTATTATCTATACATAATTTAAGCACGCACTCGATAATAATTTACATGTACTTCAGTTTATCACAACACGATAGCACATTCGTGAGACCCGAGAAATCAAACTTAGTGTTAGCTGTGCCATTATGCGCTCGCACTGTTATATTCTTCTGCGATGATCTCACATTCTATCACTATTCCCTCATAGAAAACAAAATTCTATACCAGAGCAAGCTACCAGGTCGGGTAGTCCAAGCAATATCTCTATCAGGTCATTAAATCCTATGCACAATATTTGAGCCCCGTGCTTTGATGTTACTGAACATCGCTTAACGTACGTTTTTACAAATTGGTAAACTACCGCAAAATAAAATTCATAATTAAAGCAAAGAAAAGGACATTTTCACTCAAATTCGGTTGCATTCTTTCGGGGGAAGTCACCGGTTCTATATTGAGGAACCCAAAATCGATGAAAATAAAGTTAAGATCTACTATTATCGCAGGGATGTTGAGGAAAATAATAAAATAACCATGGATGGGTTTAAAATCAAATAGATCAATAATAGGAAACTTGCTTTGAAGAAATTAGATTCTGACAGAAAACTAGTGCTTTTTAAGCAAGATATCGATGACAATGGGATATTTAAGTTTACTACTATTGATTGCAGCAAAGATTTTGAGGAAAATTAATATGTATGTGGACACCAAGCTTTCTCAAGGTTCGCTGTTGTGAGATAAGTCCGATCCATTTCAGCAGAGGATGATCCATCAAATCAATTTATGATCTTTGTGAACTCAAGCAGTCCTTAGATTGTCATATTTGCCAACAACTAAGCACACGATTTTTCGTACAAAAGCAAGAAAATATTCTATTAAACTGTGTTGATTAATATCAAAATGGGGTATGGTATGTTTATGTTCATGCCTGACCCTGAGTAGCAAAATCCAACTTACGACCACGTGATAGAACTTATTAATTTCAAAACCGGTGCCATTCTCGAACAGAAAAAATTAACAGTCCATGAAGTCGTAAAATCATGGTAAGATGACTATTTATTATTCTACAGAAAAGAGACAGTGCCTTCTATCACAACACTGTTTAGAACCGAAAACATTATCAACAAAAAAGCGTTTTATATGAAAATGCTATGGGAAAAAGGATTTGCCAATATATCTGAGAAGTTTATTGAATAAATACTGAACTATTTTTAATGATAAGTTGTTGTTACTTGTAATTATTTAGATATATCTCACATAAATATTGCTATATTAGAATAAAAATAAAATCAAACTTTAAATGGAGCCAAGCTTGATCTCCTAACATCTTCAACTTCTTTCTACTTGTCCTTGACTCTTTGCCTCAGTGCCTCAATTTAGGCAAAGAGGACCACCATAAGTGCTAGATGTTCGTTGATTCTCTTATGTAGAGCAGCCTCATCTGAGAATCTGATTCTGAGCTATGATATTTCTTGTTTATGAATTTCGATGATGCCTGTTAATCGATCAATTTATGCACTCAGTACACGATTCTATGTTTAAAAATTATGTTACCTTTTAAATAAGTCCTTATGATTCTCTAAGTTCAACCTTCAAGTTAGTGTTCTATTTCTTTAGATCTTGCATAATAGTTTGCAGTCTTTCGAACTCTGCGTACAATCGTTTAATGCTGAATAAAATTACAATTACCTTTGCTCGTACTCGAGAAGATGTTTCTTTGAATTTTCATACTCTGAGCTAAGCATGCCATTAGTATTTTTCAAAGCGTTGTACTCATTTATGATCTGGTTGTTTCGTTATTCTAGAGCTTTGATTCTGTTAATAAGCTCACCGTGTGTGACCTAGTATCTTGATGATTCTTCAACCTTTAATCTTAAAGTATTATTTAGCCTTTAGATTTCACCAAGGTACTGGAAATCTTTTTGGTGATATTATTCCAGATCCTCTGTTGCTTTTCTTAAAACACTGTTAAGTCTCTCAATTTATTGGGTTAGCATAGCGATTTTAGTTTAGTACTGAGCTAAGCTAGCATCATTTCTAGATTGAAGCATTCTTCTCAGATCTTCGATTTCTTGAGTTTCTTGTTTAATTCTTGTTTCATATGTTGTGATCTTCATTTGATACTCATGAGTTATTTGTGTTGTACGAAGTTAGAAATCACTTGCTCCTCTCTTGAAATTGTTCAGTTAATCTTGAACTGCTCTAATTTTTCCTTCAAGGGATGCAATTTATTCAACTTTTGTTCTTAAAATCGAATTTAATCTTTCAATCTACATACTTAACATGGCAATTTTGCCTTCATACTACGATATTTTCTTGTTCACATCTCCAAATGCTTGCAGTCTATTCTTGTAGTCTTAGGATAATTGATGTTCTTGCATTAATTTTGATTCAAGTTCAGATAGGGCTCGTTTGAGTCCTTCTATTTCTTGCTGGTATGCTCTGAACCTATTTTAATAACTTGAGCTCTCATCTACTTTTCCTCTGAGTAGTCCATTAAGTCTCTCAATTTACTGAGCCATCATTGACATTCTGCTTTCATACTCAGCAAGCTTAATGTTAAGATTAGAGATTTATCTAAGCTTTCCTTTAATTTATTCATTATCTTGCGATGTTGTCTTCAATTGTTTCTAATAGTTCGATATTTTTAGCTGATATTCTTGAGTCACTTGAGTGAATTTAAATTCGTATTCACTGATAGCACGTCTTGAACCATCTAGTTCTTGCTGAATTCCTCGTAGTCGACCCTCGAGATTGTTATTTTCATCTACTTTTGATCGAATGCCGGCATTAAGTCTCTCGATTTCTTGAGACAGAAGACTTATTTTATTTTCATATAGTGCTATCTTCTGATTGTCATCACCCGCATCTTTCAATCTTCTTCGCAATTCATCAGCTTCCTGAGAAATCTGCTTAATTCTTAACTAATAATTTGATATCTGTGTCTGATATTATTGATTAAATCTTAGCTCAGATTCACTTACTCCTTTTCTTATCTTCTCATTCTATAGTTTTAAATTTCTAATAATGCCTTCTAAATTACTGTTCTCATCAACTTTACTTCTTAAGTTCAAGTTAACTCTTTATAGTTCTTGACTTAATACCACAATTTTACTTTCATATTAGTTTATCTTCTGTCTGAGTTGATTTAGTTATTGAAGATTTCTACGGAAGTCATCATTCTATTGAGTCAGCTGTTTAACGCGTGTTTCGAAAGTTGTAATTTTCAGTATGTATTATTGAACTGTTTGATTTATTTTGAATTCAGTATCGTTTGTTCCTTTTCTGTAATTATCGTTTTCTTGTTGTAAGCTTCGAATTCTATTTTAGAGAATGCTTTTTTCATCTAATAAGTTTCTCAAGTTGCCGTTAACTCTCTCTAGCTCCTGAGCAAGTAAGGCAATTTTTGCCTCATACTCACCAACTTTTCTCCCAATATCACCAAACTCTGATAATTTTCTTCTTAAGTCTTCAGTCTCTTGGGTGTATTGACGTATCCTCGTTTCATAAGTTGTTATTTTTGTCTGGTATTCCTGAGTTACTTGAGAAACTCTATACTCAATCTATGAACCTGATCTCTTTTGTCCTTCAAGATCAAGTAAAGCCTGTCTCAATTTGTTATCTAAAGCTGAATTCTCATCAACTTTATTTCTTAATACAGTGTTAAGTCTTTAAATTTATTGGGTCAACATCGCTATTCTATTGCCATACTAATTTAATTTCTTAGATTGATCTCCTTCACTATCTTGAAGCCTTCTTTTAAGTTCGACATTTTCTGATCCTAGATCACGAATTTGAGTTTAGTAAATTGTCACTTTGCTTTGAAATTCATGAGTCACTCGATACTAAACTTCAGATTGAGATCTTCTTAAATTTTAGTTTTCAATTTGTGCAGTTCTCAGCTATTATAGTTTTGTTCGTAAATTCAAATTAATTTTTTATATTTCTTGGTTCAAAATGTTAATTCTATTTTGATATTAAGCAATACTTTTATTTCCTTCCATCAGCTCAATAATTTTACGCTTGAGATCTTAGTTAGCATCTGCATACTGCTTTATTTTATATTCAAAATCGCCTGTTCCTCTTTTGTAACCTTCAAGCTCTTGAATGGCAGTCCTGAGACGATTTTCCAAACCATTATTCTCATCAACTTTTGTCCTTAAGTTTGCGTTTAGTCTTTATATTTCTTGACCAAGACGTCCAACCTGTATTTCGTATTACTATATTTTTCGGTTTACATTTAAAAGTTATTGTAATTTTCGACGTAATTCTTCATTTTCAGTTGTGCTTTGTTTTATTCTAGATTCGTAAGTGGTAACTTTACTCGTAAATTCTTGGTTAAACCTAAACTATAAGTCTCCTAGACCTTTTCTTAGAGCTTCGTTTTCTTGTTGAGATGCCCTAAGTCTGCTCTCTAAGCTAGTCAATTAATCAAGTTTACTTCTAAATCCTCCACTTGTTTTTTCCAGCTACTGACTTAACATGGTAATTCTGCTTTCATACTCTGGTATTTTTCTATTTGCTTAGCTTAACTCACGTATTTTCCTGATCAATTATTCGGTCTCTTGCTCACCTTTTTTCATCCTTGATTCATAAATAGTTATTTTTGATTGGAATTATTGACTAAATCTTGATTATATTTAACTTTGTGTTCTCTTGAAATTTTCAATTTCGAGCATCGAGTTTCTAAGCTTTCCTTATAACGCAAAAGCTTCATCGTTCTTTGATCTCAGTACTCCATTAACTCGTTCCAATTATTGACTTAATAGTGCAATTTTAGCTTCATAGTCGGCTAATCTTCTGTTGGCGTCCGCTAATTATTGTATTTTTCTTCGAAGTTCCTAATTTTATAAACCAACTTGTTTGATTCTTGATTAGTAGTTAGTTGTTTTTGATTGATATTCTTGAATAATTTGATTGAATTTGTACTCATACTCTGAGCTACCTCTTCTCAAACTGTCATTCTCACCCTGTAACTGCCTAATTTTATTTTCGTATATGCCGAGTTCTTCAACTTTTCCTCTTAAAGCATTATTGATTCTTTCAAGCTATTAGCTCAGCATCAATATTCTATTTTCGTAGTCAGTGATTTTTCGATTGGCGTCGGCGTATTCTTGCAGCTTTCTTCGAGTATCTTCAAATTCATGCTGAAGATTTCGATACCGACCTTATAAAGCAGTACCTTAATCTACCTTGGATCTAAGCAACTGATTCAATCTTTATAATTCCTGTGTCAATAATGCAATTCTATTCTCGTACTCTGCTAACTTTCTATTAGAATCCATTAACTATTGAATCTTTCGTCGGTACTCCTCATTTTATTGGTAGTACTGCTTTATTTTTGTTTAGTATGTTGTAACCTGCATCTGGAATTATTGGGCGACTTGTCTTCGTGAATTTTCAAGTTCTTGTTGTGATGATCTATATTTAAGCTCTAGTGCATTGTAATCATCATTTCTTTTCTTAAGTGCACCATTTAGTCTCTATAGTTATTAACCTAACATCACAATTCTGCTTTCGTAGTTTTGAATTTTTCTTATTGAGTCTTCATGTTACATGCTGACCTGTCTAATTCTGGACTCATATGTACTAATTTTAGATTGGATTTCTTGATTAAATCTTACTTCAATGTCTGACTGACCTCTTCTTAGACCTTCAATTTATTGCACCAAACTTTTTATCTTTGATTAGTATAAGTTTTGTTCATCTGTCTTGGTTTTAAGTTTTCCATTTAACCGTTAAAGTTCAAGGCTGTACTCACGAAGCCTATTTTCATAGTCTCCAAGTTTGGCTCGAGATGATTCACTAATTTGTTGAATTTATCCAACGAGACTTGTTATTTTGAGCTCATACTCATTATTCCTTCGACTTAAATCGTTTGCTTCCATTAATTTTCTTCTATACTCTTCAATTTCTGCTCTAGCCGATTTTACGACCTCATTAAGTCTTTATATTTATTGGCTTGACAGAGCAATCCTGTTTTCGTATTAGACCAGTCTTCGATTAAGCTCAGAAGCATCTTGAACTTTTCTTCTCAGATCTTAAATTTATCGTTGATAATTTGAGTTCTGCTGCTCAACCATTGTCAATCTTGATTTCCAGTTTCCTGATATTTCTCTTTAATAGCCTTCTACTTTTATTCTGTACCCTTAGATTTATCTTTCGTAATTTTTGCAACGATATTCCCAATTATTAGTCTCATCAGTCTTCTGTCTTAGAACACCGTTCAATCTATCTATTTCAGTACTAAGCACAGGGATCCTATTTTCAAATTACGCTAGTCTTCTCTTTAATTCAGAATTCTATTGTACGAATCTTTTTAGTTCTTAATTTTCTCTTTTGACCAATTAAACTTTCTTGAGTTCGTACTCAAGGTCGCTGAGCCTAGCTTGATATTCTGTAATTTAAGTAACTTTCTTCTTCATCACAGAATTTAATCGTTAAATTTCAATACTAAGCTGTTAAATTTTCTGTTCATACTTCTTCGATGTGATTTAGCTTTCTCCAAGCTGTCTAATTTTGTTATTTTGATCATTTGTAATAGTTGTCAGCTCATTAATTCTTAACTAGTATCTTCGAACTCGCTCGCTATATTCACTAATTTATAGATTCTTGCGATTTAGTTGTTCATCAAATTGTTTCAACTTTAACGATAACTCTTCGCATTAGTTTGCTTTATTTCTTAGTACGAAATTAAGTCTTTAAATTTATTTAGACAACACTCCGAATTTGCTTTCGTACTCGCGTTGTGTGCTTTACAAATTAGCAAAGTATGACTGTTTACTCATTTATTCTTATAACTGGGCTTGCATTCTACGATAACGGCCTTGCAGTTATTAAATTTATCGGTTTTTAGTGTCATTGATATCCTTGAATCTCTTAAGTTCAAATTCAAGCCTGTTTATTTCAGTCTGATACTTAAAAGCAAGCTCTTGCTTCTCACGTTCATAGCTTGCATTACTTTGGTTAGTCAGCGTGTATCGAAGCTATTCGATTTATCGCTGCTTGCTCAACTATAATGCGCTTATTCTTGCCAGCAGCTGTTGAATCTATGCTGACATGCTCGTCCTTTACGATTTTAGACTGTTATTCTCTTGAAAAATAAGTTAGATTTGCTTTAAAGCATCCTGGTACTTTTTACTAATGCCATCTTCACTCGACGATTTTTTTCTCAACTATTCGAGTTCAGCCTAATTCAATTTCAAAAATTACCCCTTGCCTTTTAAGAAAATCTTTGAGTTTAGCATTCTCAGTCCTCTGAGACCCCTAATCCGTAAGCTGTTGAGTCAACTCTTTGATTTGTACTTAGTACGAATGTCGATCTAGTTCTCTACGCTCGACTTCGCGATATCTACATAAGCAGAGTTTTACTTAAGTTTATATTATTCTAGGTATTCGCAGAGTCGCTCAATTTCTGCAGCTTGCATGAGACAGACTAGCTCTAAATGATCAGCCATAAAATTTTGCCGGTCTCCAGGCAATTTTGCAATCATTGATCTTCATAACAAAGGCAATACTTTTTAATGTCGTAGGGATCTCCGGGTTCGATAATATTCCAAAGTATCTATTTCTTCTGAGTGCTGGACAGCTGTGGGCGTCCTCGAATCGATGAATTCACGTCGTCAAAGCTCATATCGTTAATATTCAAAATATATTTTATTGATATTATGTTGAATTTATCTTAACTCTCATTTGCTATATTGTTATTATTTATTTACACAAACTATGATAGTATTTATAAAATCAAGTATTTTTCTAGCTCTTATTTTTATTCTTTAATGCTAACTTATCTCTCTTTCTAATCTATTTTTATAGTCTGTTTATTTAGGCTTGAAGTTATTCTGCATTACATGTACATTTCCCATTTTTCTTATTTTATTTGCCTGATTTATTTGCTTATTTTATCTTTCTTTGATACTATTATTTCAATTTCTATTATCTCACGGTACTTTATTTCTGAGTTTCCTAAATTTGTTAATACAGTGACTAAATAAGTGCTTAATATTTCTAAATAGTCTATTAGACAATCTCATCTTGTTAATTTTCCTATAGATACGAATCGCTTTTGCACTTTATGCTAATATCAGACAGTATAACAGGTTTGACCTCGATAATATTAGTCTGGCATTATGCGTCAACTTTGTGAGTGCATTCTTCACGGTCGGTTGCCTTTGTTGATGTTGATACACGCAGATAGTCACATGCTAAAGGTTATGGGGTTTGTAAAGAATGTATTTAGACGGCAAGGCGGACTAGTAATCTTTTTGAATCAGTTGTTGGCATCTGTCGGATTCCTGAACAGCACTTATTGTATATCAAAGCTATCTTATTGCTGTTTTGGCTTTTTAGACTGAGAGTGTCCATGTTGCTAAAATAATATTTACGATATGCTAAAATAATACTAGTGTTAAAAAATACAATAAACATATTAGTATAGATCAGCATATTTTAGATTTAGGTTTATCACTTATTATCTTTTATAATCTCTCGTAAATTTACTTAGTTGATGCAGTTTTTAGATATCCAAAGTACTTTTGCCTATTAAGATCAATTTCACTATCCTCGATGACTTCATCAAAGAATTTCTCAAAGGATCCATAGACTAACTTTTCAGCTAGTCCACACAAATGGATCAATTTAGTTCTTTATTTTTCGTCAAGAATAGAATGGAAAACCTTGACCTCTTTCTTTTTCTTAGTCACAAAATCAATTATTTGTTATTCCATGAGTTGCTAATTAAGCTCATTTCTATTTTCAAGCTCATTCAAAATTATAGAGTATGACTATGCTTTAAGACATTATTCTATTTTAGATAGTAAATTAAGAGCTTAATTTTGCTATTCTGTTAGAGTTTACTTTATTGTGCTGAGTTTGTTATAGTGATCGCCCGAATGTAAATTCAACATCTTCTTAATTTCATGAATTAAGTTGGCTCTTACTATAACTGATTTTTTATATAGTAGGTAAAATAATGTCTTACACCTTTATTTCAATGTGAAATTGGCTAAATCATTAAGGTAAATAACTAAATTTCTAATTTTTAATATTTTTAACAACCTTCTCTACTATTACTATGCATTTTTCTTTTCCATTTGATGATTCCTCGATTTTTCTATTGAAATAGCTGACATGCTATCCTACTTAATTCGAGCTGCAGTGTTTGTATTAACATGTAGATCTAATACTTTTTGATCAAACAAACGAGATTCAGACTATTTTAGTTTTAAGACTTGCTCCACTTTGCTTAAAGGTGATCTTTTCTTCGGATCTTCATGAATCATTTAAGATATGATTTCATTGGAAACTTTGGTATCATTTTTACCTTTAATTTGAGTCAATCCAAAAAACTAAAATATTTTTCCAGCGCTATAAATATCTGATTCAACAGAGGCAGTGCCTTCAACAACAACCTATGGTGCTAAGTACAGATTATTATTCTGCTAAAACTCAAGGTCGACATCTACTTTAGTTTCTCCTGTTTCTAATTTTTTAGAGTACTAAAATCCCACAAACCTCAATTAGTAAGAATTGGGACTTAAATTTGTACCTGGAATTACGAAAATTGAAGCAGGTGATAAATTTACATACAGAAAACGTTTTTTATGAATTTACTGAAGTAGTTCGCATATTATTTTAGCAAATCTGATTTCTTAGTAATGATAATTTTACTTAATGCAGGTGCAGGACTTCTCTCTTTTAGATATCTTTACAAACTCAATTCTGGATAATTCTCATAGACCAAATAAAGACTTCTCTTAGTTTTGATCATCTGTAGACACTTCAAGATCCGAGGTACACTCATTTATTTAATGCAGTTAACTAAATTATAAACTATATACCCTCGTTGTATAGCAGACTGGACTCAGTTAATGATGACTTAGTTTCTTATGATTTTGATGTAAGACTGGAGCTCTTGTCAGCTTACTTTTCGATATTGGCTTTCTTAATTACGTAGTATTAGTTATTGGTCACATTAATTGCTCGCATTACACAGATTCCGTTTTGTCTGGTTTCCATGATGCTTTCAACGCGATAATTATCTATTTTCTTGCCTACACTATCTTTTTACTGCATGTTTATAGTGCTTATGT
>APMI01011253.1_pt1 | contig 28944 bp, 23 predicted proteins | sample 667938 | NCBI WGS metagenome assembly APMI01 (sample SAMN01084076, study PRJNA167559) | wastewater metagenome | biome: Wastewater | place: Denmark: Ejby Moelle, Odense | collected 2011-11-28
GACCCCGCAGACTGCCCCCACAGGTCCAGCCCGTCAGTCCGCCGTACACCGCTTCACGCGCCAAACGATTGGACTCCAGATTCCATTCACGGAAGGTCTCCGCGTTGAGCGCGACACGCAGGCGTTGCGCGCGGCTCGCGGCCTCTTCGATGTAGCCCCGCTCCGAATTTCCCCGCAGGTCCATTTTCACCAGTTCGGTATCCCAGAACTCGTGCAGCTTGCGTTCGAGCGGCTTGCGCGCACCGGCGTAGATCACCTCGATGTCATTGCCGCCACGGTCGTGGTTGTCCGCAGCATGCAGGGGTTGATGCATGTCTTCGATCATGTGGATCAACATTAGCAGCGACTGGATCCGGTTCGCCTGCGGGGCGTTCGTGTCGGCCACGACACGCGCCAAAGGTTCGATCTGTTCAAGCGCGCAGTCGCCGTTCTTGCACGCCACAACCGGTGCGCCGCACACCGCCGTATTGGTGTAATGCCATTTGCCCAATCGGGGGCCGAGTGACTTGCGTTCCTCGTCCATCCAGGTCGATGCGCTCTCGATGCTCTGGCCCAGGAGCTGATGCACGGCAATGCGCGTGCGGGCATCGAGCAGTGCGTCGGCAATGCCGCCACTGATCCGATGACCTTGGGCGCCCCAGGCCCAGGCATGGCAAGACCCAAGTGCAACGACCAAAGAGAGCAGCGCCCGAAGTGCGAGCAGAATCCTGCGTTTCATGGAGCTGGCGTCCCTCCTGTTGTTGAGGTCTCAATCGCGTACTTGACTTGGCACCGGCGAGAGGATCCCAGTTTAGATATACGAAACGACATTCAAAGATCTTCGAACACTTCGCGCAGGGAACTCGCCCCGGGTTTTGTGCTATCCATGAACCGCACGATGTTGGGCGCGGAAAAGCGACCGGTAACGAGGGGCAGGACCTCGTCAAAAAGTCGTCCGGACGCTCGCGCCCATCTCAAGAGTGCATCGAGGGCGACCACCTCGTCCACGTCCGAGCTAGGCGGGCTAGGCACCTTGTTTGGCGAAGGACAGGGGACTGGCGGGCGATTCGGCAACATGACGACACCTCCTGAATGGCCCGGGCAATTCTGATCCGTGCGAGGCTCACGCGGTGAGCCATCTGTGCAGCACTCTTACAGACATCGCCAGGACTCATCAGCGTCTGCTGAAGACTGCCGGTTCGCCGAGTCATGATCGCCTCCCTCCGCGTCGTGTCGGAATCAATCAGAAGGTCTTCGACTGCAGCTTGATGAACTCCAGGGTATTCAGTCACGGCGACGCGGCAGCAGTTGCCGAATGTTCTGCTTGTCAGTGCACTCTGGAGAATTCCCACGAAAGGTCTTTCGCGCACGCTGGGAACGCTTGCGGGAAAAGCAGCCCGAACAGCCGATTGAACTCGTGAGTGGGCACATAGCGCCTGCCCGGGCGAGTCGTCGACATGCGAAGCCGTGCTCGAACCGAGGGTCCAATGAGCGGCTTGACGCAACCAATCACGTCAAGATAGATGCGATGCCATGCTTGGCTTTCGCCCCCCTCGTCACACATGGCGACGAGCAATGCATCCAAGGTCGGAAATGGAATCACCGACGGATCTTGTTTGATGAGTGCGATCAGGCGCTCCAAAACGCAGCAGCCTTCGTTCCACAGCCTCTCATCCGCGGCCTCCGGAAATCCAAGTTTCGCGAGTGTTTCGCATGCGCCATGGATCCGATCGCGCAGCCGACCTAATGTTGCTTCATCGGCCGAAGAGTGGACGGCACGCCGGTATGCCGCAACGGCGTCGACATAGCTGTTCACGATCCCCCTCCGCGCGGTCGTGTCGTCGAAGGTTGCGCGCTGCCAAGAACGCAGATCCCGGCGGTCCCGCTCAACTTGCGCAGATCGCTCAAATGCTTCTTTCTCGCGCTTTCGAGCCAGTGCTCTCTGCTGCTCCCGTTCCTTCTCTTCGCGTTCCTTTTCTATGAGCCGTTGCGCTTCCACTCTGGCCTGCGCAGCTCGCCGCTCGATCTCAGCAACCTCTCGCTGCTTCAACAGAGTTTGAGCGCCCTGGCGTAGCCCGTCTTCGTCAGGGACAGATATCCATCTTTTGCCCGCGAGCTCATGCACGAGCAGCTGCTCGAACTCCTCGTGAGAGAGCTTGCCAGCCATGGACGAGAAGTCGATCTCCAGCGCTCGCTCACCACGCTCCCGGATCCGCTCCTTGCGCTCAGCATCAAGTCCGTTCGTGACGGTTATCTCGACGATCAGCTTGCCTGCGGGCCAGTCACCGGCGGTATCAGTCTCAATCAATACATCCGGGCGGATCGCCCCCATCGGGACTTCTAGGCGAACCGATCGAATCGGGAGCAGAGCTCCGCGCAGGATCGCCACCTCACGCAACTCACCTACCGCTCCGTGTAACACCTCTTCGACGCGAAACGGTGGAACGCGGAAAACCTTCGCAGCCTCAAGAACGCGTTTCGCCTCGCGATGCAGCAACGTCTCCTGGCGCTGACGCTCAGAGAGACCCGCGAGTTGCGCCTCGACCTCAGGCTCCGCTTCCAACCAATCCAAGTAGCGCACCGCTCGTGACCGCGCTTCGCCACGCGCCTGCTGAAGCAGCGTGTCGTCCGCCCAATGCCGGCGCCAGCTCGCATGCTCGATATGCACGTGAAGCCGGCGCCGAAGCTCATCCGGTGTCAAGAACGCGAGCTCAGGTTCGTCGGTAACGACTTCTATCTCGGCACCAGTGTCTCCCGGAGTCGCTGACACGACCGAAGCAACCAACCGGACGACTACCTCGCGCCCGTCGTCCAGTCGAACCAACGCCGAGGCTTCGTCTCGTAGCGCGACCTCCCGAACCTTCACCTTTTCAGGCTCAATCGTCTGCCAGGCATCGTAAATGTGCCCGCTCAGCCCAACGACTTGTGCTCCCATCCGTCGGCGGGGAAGGACCAGAAACCCCATGGATTGCAATGCAGCCAGCGCAGCTGCGCGAGCCGATCCAACAAGGCACTGTTGTTTGTCGCCCCCTTCTTTATGGCGAAAATGCGGACGTTGCTTGAACGTCGCCTTCCCTGCATTCACTGCGAGAAGGGTGCCCGCGCAGGAAAAACAGACGCAGTTGCACCGCTCCCCGTTTTGCTTCGGCCCCAACTCTCCAACGTAGCGCGCCATCCCACTGTCTCGATCTCGCGCCCAAGCAAGTGGAACGACACCGTTGGCGGCCATTACGCTTCCGATCGTTTCGACCTGATGGACTTTAAGCACGCGAGTAGCCCCTTGAGTGCTGGGTCCAAGCAGAAACACCTGACCTCCCCAGTACGAGCGGAGAATGGCGCTGCGGTTCGAAAACAGAATCTGGGGGGCCAAGGCTTGAGAACGTCATCAACACGGCGCCTCTGGATTGACTCCGCTCACGACGACCTAAAGGCCGAACGTGCCTCCGGCGAAGATTCCCGCCCTTCAAACTGGGTCGGTCTGGATCAAATGGGCGAACCCAGGGGTGATGTACAAATAGTGCTGCTTCGGGCGCGGATCGCATACAGCCTCCTGACGGTGTCGACAGTATTCACCTCGTCAAAGGCGGCCTGAGTGTTCTGGTCAAACCGGCCGCAGCCACCACAACCATGTTGTGGAGTAGCGCGAAACATTCTGACCGCTACCAGGCTCACCCGGTGAGCTACCCATGCGGCAAGATGCACGTCATCCTCACAAGACCCTGATCCGTCATGGACCGCACCGAGCGTTTCTACAAGATCGACCGCCTGATCGCCGACCGGCGGGTGGTGACCCGCGACGAGCTTCTGGAGGAACTGGAAGTGTCGCTTGCGACCCTCAAGCGCGATCTGGAATACCTGCGCTCGCGCCTGGAGGCGCCGATCATCTGGGATCGGGACGCCGGCGGGTATCGCTACGAAACTGACCCGAACACGCCATCCTTCGAACTGCCCGGGATGTGGTTCTCGGCGGCCGAGATCCATGCGCTGCTGTCGATGGAGGCGCTGCTCGAGAGCCTTGGCCCGGGGCTATTGACGCCCCATGTGCAGCCGCTGCTGACGCGCTTGCGTGCAATGCTCGATCGCGAGGATATTCCGCTCGAGGCGGTGAACAAGCGTATCCGGGTGATGCGTTCGAGCGGCCGGCGTTATGAGCCGCGCCACTTCACCCCGATCGCCCATGCGGTGCTCAAGCGCCAGCGCCTGATGATCGACCACCGCCATCGCGGGCGCAATGAAGTCACGCGACGTGAAATCTCGCCGCAGCGCCTGACCTACTACCGCGAGAACTGGTACCTCGAAGCCTGGTGTCACCTGCGCAACGAGTTGCGCAGCTTCGGGCTCGATGCGATCGAAGGGGTGTGGAGCAGCACCGAGGCCGCGAAGGAAGTCTCCGAGCAGCGTCTGAAGAAAGTGCTCGATGCCGGCTACGGCATTTTCTCGGGTGAGAAGGTCGAATGGGCGGAGTTGCGCTTCGCGCCCGAACGCGCACGCTGGGTCAGCAAGGAGACGTGGCATCCGGACCAGGAGGGCGCGTTCGATGACGCGGGGTACTACACCCTGCGCATTCCCTACAGCGCACCCTTCGAACTCGCGATGGATGTGATGCGCCATCTGCCCGAAGTTGAAGTCATTGCCCCCGATTCCCTGCGTGAAGAAGTCCACGCGCGATTGACCCAGGCGCTGCAAGCCATGCAGACACCGTAGCGCTGACGCAGCTAGATGCCACAGCACCGATACGACCGCCCCAGGATTCCGACATGGCCGACGTGATGAACCGCGACAACCTCTACGCCGCCCCGCGTGCCGCGTTGCACGAGGACCAACTGCCACCGCGCCACTGGCTGGTGGAGTGGGGATGCGCGGCCGTTCGCGCCGTGCTCGACCTTGCGATCCTGCTGCTGATGCTGCTCGCTCTGACAGACGTGTTCGATCTGCTGCAGGGCGAACCGCGCGCCACCTGGGTCGCCCCTGCGGCGTTCGGTGCCGGATTGGTCGTGGCAGTTCTCGTTCGCAGGCTGTTCGTTGCGCCGGATGACGACACGCCCGCGCGAGGTCGCTGGCGCTCGCGGCAATGCGCGCGTCGCGAGCGATGATACCGGCGGTGAGGCGACTGCTGGAACTGCTCGCCCCCGGCGAATGGCGCCGCCCGTGGAAGCTCGTCACGTTCGCTGTGGGCATGGCATGGCTGCTCTGGGGCGCGCTGACACTGGACATCGGGGATTGGGATGTCGGCGTGTCGATTCTGATGGGCGCCTTCACCTACCTGCTATCGCCCATGTCTGCGCGGATCCTGATGCGACGTCAGTGGCGCTGGCTACCGCTGAGTCTGCTCGCCGGGTGGTGGTGCGTCGACGGCGTGTACATGGCCTGGCATCTTTCGATGGGCAACACGATCTACCGCGAGGCCAATGCCTACGCGTCGACGTGTCTGTTCTGGCTGTGCGGGTTTATCTGGTTGCCGCGCGAATCGTTAAGAACGATCGCGAGGAGTCCACGTAGCATTCAGTACTGACGCAAGCCAGATTGATTAACAACGGAGACCACATGCTGAGATCTGGAGTGATCAACGAATGCAATCGTGCATCCGGCCGATGGGTCTTTGTCGACCTTGGATTTGCAAACGCAAAGAGCAGTTGTGGTCTGTTGATTGATGACGGAGATCCGGTCGAGCTTACATTCGCGCACATGGCTGGCGAAGTTTGTGATTTCGCACGACGCTCAAGCAGCCCAATGAACCTGGTGCTTGAGGCCCCCCTGTCCGTCGCCTTCAACGCGGCAGGAAATCCAGCAGGTCGAGCTCCGGAAAAGCGGGGGAGTGAGACTCGCTACTGGTATGTCGGTCTGGGCTGCACGGTGATGGTGGCGGCCACCTATCTTGTGCGCGCTTTGCTCAACACCCGATCGAGCTGCGATGTACGCCTGTTCGAAGGCTTTGCATCGTTCAAACCCAAGGGAAGCAAGTCCTCACATGCAGGCGATGTCTTGGCGCTGCGATCGGCTGCCTGGACGCCTGGCACAGGGGGTGGGCGCATTATTGCTCCCCAGGAACTGAAGCTGGACGCCAGTGACACCATCCAATCTGCTTTTCTCGTAGCCGGGATGGATTTGGGCGTCCCACCAGTAATTGTCGTCGGATAGCTTTGGTGAGGTCGCTCGCGAAAGGGCGCAGATCGTCCGTCTATTGAATTGTTGGCGCCGACCGAATAGACCGCATACAAAAAGGTGGGGACAACCTACGATGCGGAACCGTACGTACTTCCCGTTCGCCGCGAAATTGCTACGCCTCGTGGATGCCTACGCGAACGCATCGAACTCTCCTTCAAGCTGTAATCCTGCCAAACTGCGTGAGAATATGTCGAACCCGAGCGTGCATTGCTCGAGTCAATCTGCAATCCCGGTCAGGTACTCCATGAATCGCCAAGCACTCTCATCATTCATCTGGTCGGTCGCCGACCTCCTGCGTGGCGACTACAAGCAATCGGAATACGGCAAAGTCATCCTGCCCTTCACCATCCTGCGGCGTTTGGACTGCGTGCTGGAAGGCACCAAGCCGGCAGTACTGGCGGAGTTCGAAGCAAAGACCAAGGCCGGGCTCAACCCCGACCCGTTCCTGCTGCGCAAATCGAGCCAGAGCTTCTACAACACGTCGCCCTTGGACCTCGTAAAGCTGCTGGGCGACCAGGACCACATCCGGCAGAACCTGTACGCCTACGTTCAGGCCTTCTCGCCCGCAGCGCGCGACATCTTTGAGCGTTTTGATTTCTACACACAGGTTGAGCGGCTGGCGAAGGCGAACCTGCTGTATTTGGTGACGGAGAAGTTCGCCAACATCGACCTGCACCCGGAAGCGGTCGACAACGCGAGCATGGGTCTGGTGTTCGAAGAGCTCATCCGCAAGTTCGCGGAAATCTCGAACGAGACGGCGGGGGAGCACTTCACGCCGCGCGAGGTTATCCGGCTGATGGTCAATTTGCTCTTCATCGAAGACGACGACGTGCTCACCGCGGGCAATGCGGTGGTGCGCACCATCTACGACCCCACTGCGGGGACCGGCGGCATGTTGTCGGTCGCAGGCGAGTACCTGCTGGAGCACAACCCGCAGGCGCGTCTGACGATGTTCGGTCAGGAGCTCAACGACGAGTCCTACGCCATCTGCAAGGCGGACATGCTCATCAAGGGGCAGGACGTCGGCAACATCGTCGCCGGCAACACGCTCTCGGACGACGGCCACGGCGGTCGCAAGTTCGACTACATGCTCTCCAATCCGCCCTTCGGCGTGGAGTGGAAAAAGGTCGAGAAGGCGGTGCGGCAGGAGCACGAGCAGAAAGGCTTCGATGGCCGCTTCGGCCCCGGCCTGCCGCGCGTCTCCGATGGCTCGATGCTGTTCCTCATGCACCTGCTGTCGAAGATGCGCCCGGCGCAGGAAGGCGGTAGCCGCTTTGGCATCGTGCTGAACGGCTCGCCGCTCTTCACCGGTGGCGCCGGCTCGGGCGAATCGGAAATCCGTCGCTACGTGTTGGAAAACGACCTGGTGGAAGCCATCGTCGGCCTGCCCACCGACATGTTCTACAACACTGGCATCGCGACCTATGTGTGGATTCTCACCAACCGCAAGCCCACCGCACGTAAGGGCCGCGTGCAGCTCATCGACGCCAGCAGCTTCTGGCAGAAGATGCGCAAAAGCCTCGGCTCCAAGCGCAAGGAGATGAGCGACGCGCACATCGCCACCGTCACCCGCCTGTTCGGTGACTTCGTCGAGGCCGAGCTAGTGACGGTGCTGGACGCCGCCGGCAAGCCTGTGGGCGACCCGGTGGTGGTCACAGCGGGTGACGCCGCGCCCGCCGCCGCCGAAGGCGGCAAGCTCAAGCGCGCGCCAATCTCGCGCATCTTCCGCAATCAGGATTTTGGCTACACCACGATTACCGTCGAGCGCCCGCTACGCGACGAAGCCGGCAACCCGGTGCTGGGGGCGAAGGGCAAGCAGAAGGGCAAGCCGCAGCCCGACAGCGCGCTGCGCGATACCGAAAACGTGCCGCTCGCCGAAGACATCGCTGCCTACTTCAAGCGCGAGGTACTGCCGCACGCGCCCGATGCCTGGATTGACGAGGAGAAGAGCAAGGTCGGTTACGAAATCCCGTTCAACCGGCACTTCTACGTCTTCGAGCCGCCACGCAGCCTGCACGAGATTGACGAAGAACTGAAAGCCGTTTCGGCCAACATCATGAAGATGCTGGAGGGTCTGGCGGAATGAGTTTGCCGAGGTATCCGGAGTACAAGGACAGTGGCGTCGAATGGCTTGGTGATGTGCCTTCCCATTGGAAGGTTTGGCGACTTAAGCAGGCGTGCGTCGTGTTTCTTAGCAACGTCGACAAACATTCCCGAGATGATGAGCGCGCAGTTCGACTCTGCAATTACACCGACGTCTATTACAACGAACGCATCACTAGCGACCTGCAGTTCATGGAAGCAACTGCTTCCGAGGAGCAAATTGCAAGATTCGCACTAAGAGCGGGTGACACCATCATCACGAAGGACTCGGAAACGGCCGACGACATCGCGATTTCAGCATATGTGCCTAATGACCTACCGGGCGTGGTCTGCGGGTATCACCTATCAATGGTTCGCCCCCTGCCAGGGACGGCCGGGGGCTTCGTAAAGAGATTGTTTGACTCAGCGTACGCTAAGGCACGATTCGCTGTTGCGGCTAACGGATTGACGCGGGTCGGCTTAGGTCAGTACGCGCTAGACAACGTCGAACTACCGTTTCCGCCAGAGGCAGAGCAAACCGCCATCGCCGCCTTCCTCGACCGCGAGACCGCGAAAATCGATGCGCTGATTGCCGAGCAGGAAAAGCTCATCGCCCTGCTGGCCGAAAAGCGCCAGGCCACCATCTCCAACGCCGTCACCCGCGGCCTCAACCCCAACGCCCCGATGAAGGACTCCGGCGTGGCCTGGCTGGGGGAAGTGCCGGCGCATTGGGGGGTCGTTCCGCTGAAGTATCTCGTTGAGCTACGAAGCGGAGGCACGCCCAGCAAAGACAAGTTGGACTACTGGGATGGTGATGTCCCCTGGGCTTCCGCGAAAGACCTTAAAGTCGAAAAGCTCTCTGACACCGCGGACCACATAACGCAAAAAGCGATTGCCGATGGGGCCGCGAGCTTGGTTCGCGAGGGCGCGGTTCTCGTGGTGGTTCGCGGCATGATTCTGGCCCGCACGTTTCCGGTGGTACAGACGTTGACGGCAATGGCTATCAATCAAGACCTCAAGGCCGTTCTGCCACGCGGCATATTGAACCCTTCGTTTCTCGCTTGGCTCCTGCGTGGCAGTGCAAATGAATCGTTGCAACGGCTCGATGAGGCAGGGCACGGCACCAAGGCGTTGCGCATGGATGCATGGACGTCAATGCGACTGCCACTCCCGCCGCTCGACGAACAGGCTGCGATAACCGAGTTCATTGCCAATAGGACGGCAGCACTTGATGCACTGAGTTCCGAGGCACAAAAGGCAATCGACATCCTTTCTGAGCGCCGTAGCGTGCTCATTTCCGCCGCCGTCACGGGCAAAATCGATGTGCGTCAAACCCAAGAACAAAGGACAGTAACTTGACCCGCACTCTGACAGCGAAAGAGCAGTCGCTCGCGAAGGTCTTTAGCGACGATTACGTGTTCACAATTCCCGGCTACCAGCGCCCTTACGCATGGGGCCGGGACCAAGCGCAGGAACTCTTGGACGACCTGTTGGACGCACTGGCTTCCGCTCCGACCCAACTCAGCGACGCGGCGCCGTACTTCCTCGGAAGCATTGTGCTCATCAAAGGTGACGTCTCTCCGGAGGCCACCGTGGTCGACGGCCAACAACGACTGACCACGCTCACGTTGCTGCTATCGGCCATCCGAGCCTCCGTCAGCGACATCGATATGCAGAAGGACATCACGAGCTGCATTTACGAGAAGGGCAGTCTCGTGAAAGGAACGCAAGCGCGCTATCGGCTCTCACTGCGCGAGCGTGACCGCGATTTCTTCCGTCAGTACGTGCAGCATGAGAACGGCCTGCAAGCGCTCACGCAACTGAATGCCGTTCTTCCCGATGCCCAATCGCGTCTGCGTTCCAACGCGCAACTCTTCATGGAGGGGTTGCAGGCGCTGAACGAAGCGCAGCTTGTGCGCTTGGTTCAGTTCATCATCACTCGCTGCTATCTGGTGACGGTCGCTACGCCAGACCTCGACTCGGCATACCGCATCTTTGGTGTTCTCAACAGCCGAGGTTTGGACCTGAGCGCGACCGATATCTTGAAGGCCGAAATCATCGGCGGCATCGAGCCAAGACTTCGAGACACCTACACGGCAAAATGGGAAGACGAAGAAGAAGACCTTGGGCGCGATGAGTTTGGCGACTTGTTCAGCCATATCCGCATGGTCTATCGCAAAGCTAAGCCGAAGGGGACCCTGCTCAGGGAATTCAAAGAGCACGTCACACCGGCGCAGCAGCCGCGCAAGTTTGTCGACGAGATTCTGCTGCCGATGGCCCAGGCCTATAGCGAACTTCGTGACGCAGACTACGCAAGCCAGAAACACGCCGAACAGGTAAATGAGCATCTACGTTGGCTCAATCGCCTGGAGTTCAACGATTGGGTGCCCCCAGCGTTGGCGTTCTTTGTGGGCCACCGGGAACAGCCCGAGAAGGTGCTGAGCTTCTTCCGGGACCTGGAGCGGCTTGCATACTCAATGTTGGCGCGGAAGGCCGGCGTCAACGAGCGCATCGAGCGCTTTTCGGCGCTGACCAGCGTGGTCGAATCAGGCGGCGACCTATCAGCCGAGGCCTCGCCACTGCAACTCTCGCCGGAAGAGCAGTACCAGACCTACGAAGCGCTCAACGGACCGCTGTACGACACACATTCACCCCGCGCGCTTTCACTGCTGCTTCTGCGGCTGGACCGTCTGCTGTCGGACGCCAGCGCCAGCTATCAACATGCAGTGGTGTCCGTCGAGCACGTCATGCCGCAGCATCCCGCGCCTAACAGCAAGTGGTCCTCGTGGGTGCCTGATAAGGCTGTTCACCAGCGGTGGGTCCATCGCTTGGGCAACCTCGCGCTCTTGAGCCGGAAGAAGAACAGTTCGGCCAGCAATCGTGACCTCGACTGGAAGAAATCGTCCTACTTCACGAAAGACGGAACCTCGGCGTTTGCATTAACAACGCAAGTCCTGCAGCACCCGGAGTGGACCGCCGACGTCATGCAGCAGCGTCAGGACACTATGCTCGCCAGACTGGAGGCCCATTGGCGGCTTGAGGGTCGCAAGAGCAAGAGCGCGCTAGCTGAGGCGCTGCTCGCCGAGCTGGAAGAAACAGGCGGTGCCGCTGTGTTCGAATTAGAGAGCTCGCGCCACGAGTTGGCTGCGGTTGCGAAAGAAAACGGCAGTGCCTTTGTCGTCTTGGCAGGTTCGCAGGCCAAACTCGATTGGTCGGGGCAGCCTCATTCATATCAACAACTGCGTGAAGACCTGCGTAGCGCTGGCGCCCTGAAGACTTCGAACGACGGAACGCACTTGGTGTTCGCCGAAGACACCGAGTTCAAGAGCCCGAGCGCTGCATCGGCGACTGTTCTTGGACGAACGGACAACGGCCGCAACACCTGGCGGCTAAAGGGCACCTCGATTACCTATGCGGCTTGGCAGGACAACCTGCCGGCCAACCAGCCTGCCACGGGCCGCACGGAGTCCTGAACATGGCGCTGCATCGCGAAAGCCACTTCGAATCCGAAATCTGCAAGCACCTCGCAGCAAACGGCTGGCTCTATGCCGAAGGCGATGCAGCGCTGTTCGACCGCACCAACGGCCTCTTCCTGCCTGACCTGTTGGCCTGGGTGGAGACAACACAGCCAGAGGCCTTTGCGAAGCTCTCCGCCAGCCAGGGCGCAGCACTGCCCAAGGTGCTTGCCGAGCGTGTGCGCAAAAACCTGAACGAGCGCGGCACGCTAGATGTGTTGCGGCGCGGGGTCGAAATGCTCGGGCTCAAGGAACCCTTGATGCTGGCGCAGTTCAAGCCGGCGCTGGCCATTAACCCTGCGACGCAGGCGAAGTACGCGGCGAACCGGCTGCGTGTGGTGCGCCAGGTGAAGCACTCGCCGAACGCGCAGCACGATGCGCTGGATTTGGTGCTGTTCCTCAACGGCATCGCGGTCGCCACGGCCGAGCTGAAGAGCGACTTCACGCAAAGCGTGCATGACGCGGTGGACCAGTACCGCTTCGACCGCCACCCGCAGCCCAAGGGCGGCGTGCTGGAGCCGTTGCTGGGCTTTCCCGGTGGCGCGCTGGTGCACTTCGCGGTCAGCCAGTCCGAGGTGATGATGACGACGCGCCTTGCCGGGCCGGCAACGACCTTCCTGCCCTTCAACCGGGGCAACGCGGGCGGCGCAGGCAATGCGCCGAATCCGCAAGGGTTCGCGACCGCGTACTTGTGGGAAGAGGTTTGGGCGCGCGAGAGCTGGCTGGACATCCTGCACCGCTATCTCATCGGGAAGCGCGACGACAAGAAGCAGCTCAAGGCGGTCATCTTCCCGCGTTACCACCAGCTCGACGCTACGCGACAGTTGGTGGCCGATGTACTGGCGAATGGTGCCGGGCAGCGATACCTCATTCAGCACTCGGCCGGCTCGGGCAAGACCAACTCGATTGCCTGGACGGCACACTTCCTCGCCGACCTGCACGACGCCGAGCACAAGAAAATGTTCGATAGCGTGCTGGTGGTGAGCGACCGCAACGTGCTCGATGCGCAGTTACAGGAAGCCATCTTCGACTTCGAGCGCACGACTGGCGTGGTGGCGAGCATCACCAATGAACACGGCAGCAAGAGTGCGCAACTGGGCCAAGCGCTGAAAGACGGCAAGAAAATCATCGTCTGCACCATCCAGACCTTCCCGTTCGCGCTGCAAGCGGTACAGGAACTGGCCGCGACCGAGGGCAAACGCTTCGCGGTGATTGCGGACGAGGCCCACAGCTCGCAGACGGGCGAGGCGGCAGCCAAGCTCAAACAGTTGCTGTCGGCGGAAGAATGGGCCGAACTGCAGGACGGCGGTGAGGTGGATACGGAAGCGATTCTTGCAGCGCAGATGGAGGCACGCGCAGGCAGCTCGAAGGGGCTGACCTACATCGCCTTCACAGCCACGCCAAAGGGCAAGACGTTGGAGCTCTTCGGCCGCCCCGGCCCTAATGGTTTGCCGCTGCCCTTCCACGTCTATTCGATGCGACAGGCCATCGAGGAAGGCTTCATCCTCGACGTGCTGAAGAACTACACCAGCTACAAGCTGGCATTCAAGCTCGCGCACGACGGCCAGGAGTTCGACGAGAAGGAAGTCGAACGCAGCGCCGCGATGAAGGGCCTGATGAAGTGGGTGCGCCTGCACCCCTACAACATCTCGCAGAAGGTGCAGATTGTTGTCGAGCACTACCGCGAGAACGTGCAGCCGCTGCTCGCAGGCAAGGCGAAGGCGATGGTGGTGGTGGGCTCGCGCCGCGAGGCGGTGCGCTGGCAGAAGGCGATTCGCGAGTACATCGCGAAGAAGAACTATCCGCTCGGCGTGCTGGTGGCGTTCTCGGGCGAGGTGAATGACCCGGAGAGCTTTCCTGAAGCGGTGACGGAGACCAGCAGTAACCTGAATCCGGGCCTGCGCGGGAGGGACATCCGCGACGCCTTCACTGAGCCGGACTACCACCTGCTGCTGGTGGCCAACAAATTCCAGACGGGCTTCGACCAGCCGCTGCTGTGCGGTATGTACGTGGACAAGATGCTCGGCGGCATCCAGGCAGTGCAGACGCTCTCAAGGCTCAACCGCGCGCATCCGGGCAAGGACACGACCTACATCCTGGACTTCGTGAACGAACCGGCGGAAGTGCTCAAGGCCTTCAAGACCTACTACGAGACCGCCGAACTGGAAGCGGTGACGGACCCGCACCTGGTTTATGACTTGCGCGCGAAACTCGACGCAGCGGGCTTCTACGACGATTTTGAGGTCGAGCGTGTAGCCAAGGTCGAACTTGACCCGCAAGGAACGCAACAGCAACTCAACGCAGCGATCGCGCCGGTCGCCGACCGCCTGCTCAAACGCTACAAGGCGCTGCAGCAGGAAAAGGCCGCCGCCGAGACGCAGAACGACGAGCAGGGCGTAAGCGCGGCGAAGGACCAACTCGACGCGCTGGTGTTGTTCAAGAATGACCTTGGCGCCTATGTGCGCCTGTACGCCTTCCTAAGCCAGATTTTCGACTACGGAAACACCGATATCGAGAAGCGCTTCATGTTCTATAAGCGCCTCATTCCGCTGCTGGACTTCGGGCGAGAGCGCGATACGGTAGATCTCTCGAAAGTTGTCCTCACTCACCACACGCTTAAGGACAGGGGGCGACAACCTCTCACGTTGAACCAGGGTGAGTCGCAAAAGCTCCCGCCGCTGGACGCCGTGGGTAGCGGGGCGGTGCAAGTCAAGGAGCGTGCGCTGCTGAACGAAATCATCCAGAAGGTAAACGGCCTGTTCGAGGGCGAGCTAACCGACGATGACCAGCTCGTCTATGTGAACGGAGTGCTCAAGGGCAAGCTGCTGGAGAACGACATGCTGGTGCAGCAGGCCGGCAGCAACAGCAAGGAGCAGTTCGCCAGCTCACCGGACCTGAAGCAGGCGCTGATGAACGCCATCATGGATGCGTTTGACGCCCACACGGCGATGAGCACCCAGGCCCTGCATTCGGAGCGCGTGCGGGACGGATTGATGGATGCGTTGTTGGGCCCCGCGCAGCTGTACGAAGGTCTGCGCGCCAAAGCGGCGGCGCACACCACCAGGCCGGCCATTTGAGGCAGCGCGTCAGGTGTGCATCGCGGGTCTGCACGTCCGTATCGTCGTCACGCGCCTCCAATGTTAGCCCAGCACTCCGTGCGCCCGCTGGCCCGTACCCGGGTTGCGGCACCCAAGTGAGCGCAATCGCCGGCTACCGACCCGGCGGTGCCGGACTCTCCTAAGAAATGGCTCAGGGTCACGGTCGTGTTCCAGAACTCGGTCAGCCACTCTATTCCGTCCCACATGAGCTCTGTTACCCCAAGCTTGATGATCAGAACCCTGCCGCTTGAAGGGGGAGGTTTTCGGTCAGATTGGCGTACAAATGAACGGCAGGGCTACATCCTCTGCCACCCGCCCAACGGGAGCGCGCGGCGCGCGCTCGCAGAGCTACTGGCCCTGCACGCGGTGACCGGTCTTGTTCGTCCATTGCGGATGAGGGATTTGCAGGAACGGGGGCCCATTCTCGTTTCGGCACCGGAGATCCCAGGTGCACTTGCTTGCGCCGAGGAATACGCCCATCTTCAATCGTACGTGCGATTCATTCGTCTATCGTTAGCCGATTTCCAGATTGAACTACATGGCATAGAAGACTGGCCACGCCCGTCGGACTCCGTGTTTGTGGAGTCGTTAGAACTATTCCGCACTGACCCGTGGGACGACGTTGTGCACATTTCGAAGCGATCCGCAGCAGCCCCGACTGCTCTTGCGCTCGACATCATCCGCGCCCACCTGAAGACGACGGCCCAATGGAAAGCCTGGGCGTCCCTGTATCTGACAGCACCGGCAATGATCCTTCTGCCGGCCGAGGGAGCGCCGACCGAGCCATGCGCAACGCGTCAATTTCTCTGCCCGAAGTACGGTTGGATACTCATAGTCAAGGACGGACGAATCATCGGTATCCGAGGTGCCCGAGCCCATGAACATCAGGCAATTGTTGATCTGCTACTGGCTCAGCAGCCGGCCTTAAGCGAAGAGGCTATCGCCTCCGCGGCAATTTACGCAATCAGGATGGCGCAAAGCAGTGCAGAACGGTTGTTTGTTCTCAGCGAATTCCTGCGCGCCTTGCCCGCAGAACTACGTCAGATTCGGCGCGCAGGCATCGTTCATGAGCACAACACGGCGTTGAACCACGTTATGAAGGCGGCTTTGGACGCTACAGCGCCTGCAAGGGACCGAGCTTCCTTGCTCCGCTGTCTTTTGGAGGCGTTACCCGCTGACGAATCCCAAGTGGCGTTACCGGACGGTTCCCACGCCTCGGTGACAGGTCATGTTCTTGACCGTCTGATGACGCGATTCAACATGAGATCGGCGATCGCTGCTCTTATCTGGCTACACAGCAACGCGCGCAAGCTAAGGCCGGTGCAGTTGTCGCCGCTGCTGCAAGCAAGCAAAGATCTGAAGTACGACGCCGCAGCCACACATTGGCGTCACTTCAACGAATGGGCGATTGTGGTGTCGAACGGCGCTGTGGTGACTGCGTACTTCCCCAAGGCGAGACGTGAGCGATAAGTTCCAAAAATGCGGGCAACACCGGTGCTCGCAAGTCGCAAGCCGTCCCTTGGGCGGGTCCGAGTGACCTTATGGCCGGTGCGGGCTTACCGTTGGCGACTGCCCTGGTAAGCCTCGTCGGCAAGCCTGCGGTTGTTGCGCCCATCGATCTCAACGCAGCAACGGAGCGCGCTTCGCAATCTCGATCTCTAGCGCTTCGGCTACCGACCGCCCAGCCGCGTAGTGCTCCCTGAAAGCATTTAGAGGGAATCCCTTTAGCGGATACATCCGTTTGCATTCCCGAAGCCAATCGCTGTCGGTGACCCTGGTCGGCCAAGATTGCGAGCTTTTTTCGATAGTCATTCTTTCGCCCACTTAGCGCCTCCTTAGCGCAGGCCCTTTCGCCGCACTTATCTTGCGCGGTCGCCCGAACTGCTGCTTCCGCACGATCTCGACAGATCGCTCCAGTTCCACGTTGGCCGCCCGAGCCGCCGCGAGTTCGTCGCGCAACGCGCCGTTCTGTCGCCGAAGGGTCTGGATCTGCAGGTCGCTGTCATCCTGAAGATGCTTGAGTTGATCCCGTAGCGTGCGTTCCGCCTGCCGCGCCTGGTCGATCTGCAGCTTTGCAAACTTGATCTCGCCGTCGAAGATCTCCTGGTCACGACGACGCGCCTGATCGGCGGCCGCGAGATCCTGAGAGAACTGTTCTTCCGCCCGACGACGCGCCGCCTGTTCCGCCGCGAGCTGAGCCTCCGACACGGCAAAAGCATCGCGCGCCGCGGTCAGTTCCGCAGTGAGACCCACGACTGAGCGTTCAGCCGCTTCACGCTCGGCACGCTGCGCCTCGAGGGCGTCTGCGAGCTGATGGGCACGTTCATCCGCGGCCGCACGCGCCTCATCGGCCCGGTCGCGGTCCAGGCGCGCCTGAGTGAGTTCCAACTGCATCGCCGCGCGCTCTTCGGCGAGTTCCTCATTCGCGACCTCAACGGCGCGCGCCCACAGTTTGGCGAGTGCTTCGCCCATCAATGCTGAGGCGAACTCGTCGAGGCGGGCAGGGACGTTGGGCAGCGAGAGGGTGGCCATACCGCGCTTGCGGGTGTCTTCCCAGAACGCGCGCAGGTCCGCTGCGATGCTCGTCATCGAACCGACGCCCACGAGTTGCCGCACCAGGGCATTCGCGGGGTGAATGCCACGCTCAAAGTGCAGGAACGACGCCACGATCTGCACGCGAGCGGCGCGCTCGGTCACGCCAGCCAGACGCGGTTCAAGCGCGCGTGCCAATTCCTCGTTCAAGGTCATTGACCGTGCTCCGATTCGGCGTCGCCGATGCGGTCGAACAGCAGTGCTGCACCGCGCAGCATGGCGGCAATCGCATGCGCTTCGGCTGGCGCCTCGGCGTGCACCCGGCGCGCCAGATCTTCCATCAGACAGCGCAAATCGCTCACTTCATGCGCCAGCGTGCTGGGCTCGGCCATCGTTCATCTCCGCTAACTGTTCTTTTGTCAGTTTAGCGCGTGCGGCACCGTAACGCTACGTAGCGTCTGTTATCTCTGCGCGTTGTATATGTACGATTATTGTTATAATCGTTTATACTGTGGAAACGAGGTTGTTCTCAATCAGCTATACCGTGGAACATTGATGTCAATTCCCCGCAGATCACGCAACGGCGCGGGTTCGCAACGAGTGGTTAGAATTCGTGGAACGTTCCACGATGTCCCATGAGGTGACCGGGTGCAGGACGAACGAACAACGCTCACCTTCGGATTCGCCAGTCTGCCGATCGTGACGGCGGACTATGTCGTCGACGACAACGACGCCGCGCGCCGTTTCCTGCTGGACGTTGAGGCTGAGCTCTCGCCACATACCTATCGTTCTTACGCAAAGGAGTGTCTGCGCTTCCTGCTCTGGCTACGGCTCACCAAGGGCATGCATCCGCGCCTGTTACCCGGGCTCTCGGGGGCCGACCTGCGCGCTTATAAACAGTTCCTCGCCGCGCCAAGCTTGTTCGATTGGGACTTCCTGGAAGCGAACGGCTGGACGCGGCAGCCCTTTGGCCAGGGCTCGGCGGAAGGGCGAGAAGTTGCGGTCCGTCCGTTGCTGCCCAGTTCGATCCGACTGGCCATCACGATCCTCAACGGCTGGCTCGATGACCTCGTACACCAAAAGGGCGAAGACGGCCGGCCATACATTCCGATCAACCCGATCACCAAGCGCACGAAACGCAAGCCCCGGCGCACCAGCGCCGAGGTAATCAGTGCCGTCGACACACAGACGCCCACAAGCCGAGCGCTCGCACGCGAAGACATGCACGCGATGCTGGCCGCCATAGAAGCACTGCCGCGTGAGACGCCGCGCGAGATTGAGCACTACCACCGCTGCCGGTGGACGATCGCTCTGCTCTACCGTGCCTTCCTGCGCCGCGAAGAAGCTGCGCGCCTCACCATGAACGCCTTTAATCTCAACGCCGGTATCTGGGAGCTTCGTGTGCTGGGCAAAGGCGACAAGCTCGCCGACATCGCCTGTCCGCAACGACTGCTGCAGGAACTCATGATCTACCGGAAGTCACTCGGGCTTTCGGCCCTACCAACACCTGACGACGATCGACCCGCGATTTTCGCGATCGGATCGGAAGCGCGCGGGATCGACGTCAACCAGATCTACCGCATCGTTCGCACGGTATGCGAGCTGGCTGCACAGCGCGTCGAGGGCGAGGATCCAGCTGCAGCCCATCGGCTGCGTGCTGCGTCTCCCCATTGGCTACGGCATGCCGGGATCACACACGCGCTCGATGACGGTGTGCCGGCGCGCTACGTCCAGTCTCAGGCGCGGCATGAGTCGCTGACCACCACCAGCCGGTACGATCATCAGGACCGCCGAGACCGCGCAACTGCAATAGAAAAAATGGGTTGAGACGCTGGCTCTGCCTGTCTCGGCAGTCGCCTGACTCTCTCGATGACGCCTGCGCCGCATTCGCAAAGGGACTCATCGCCCATTTTGATATTGGACAAACCTTCTGACACCGCAACTACGCGTTTCAGAGCAGGACGTAAGATTGGTGATCTAGCATGTAAACATATGCACCACCTGTCACAGCGCAGATTTCACCTTCGCACCTCTTGGCGCGGAATGTCAAATGGAATCTTGTAGCTTCTCAGAAACTGTGAAGCCCACTGAGATCAAATCCTCTCCCTTACGATGCAGCCGGCAGCTTACTACGCGGTTAGTTGTAAGGTTACTTGGTGTGCTTCTCGCCACCATTGGAGTCACGGCGAACGGCCAAGAGGCCACCATCAAAACCGGCGAATACGTTGATACCGCGTTCGAAGATGACGTGATTGAATTGGACGGTTTGACCCTGGAGGATCAAGCAGTTATAGCCATTCCGTTCTCCAAAGAACGACAAGTGTTCCGCGTTGGAAAACTAGTTGTCAATGGCACTGCTTTCATTTACACCTATCCGACCAAGCAAGTATTACCGATGCACGCTTCTGATAATGGAGCGACTGCTGAAAGCGGCTATGGAGATGGACTAGATGGCTCCCCGGGGCTACACGGCTCAATTGGTGTCCCATCACCGGAAATAGAATTCAGAATTGCTTTCGGCAATGTGGAACGACTTGTCCTGTTTGCCTGGGGCGGGCCGGGTCAGGGCGGAGGGCGAGGAGGCGACGGTGGCACAGGCAAAGATTGTGAGTGCGCGAGCTTTACGCACGGCGGAAATGGTGGGAAGAACGGAGTTGGTGGCGATGGAGGCAAGGGCGGTAAGGGTTCAAAAGTCACGTTTTTCTATTCTGGAACTCCCTGCAACTCATCAACGATCCCTCTCCCAAGGACGTCGTCAACAGCGCCCGCTGCAACGATGACTCCTACCGGCATGTTTGATCTGCAAGACACAAAGACGGGAGCTTGGGCTTCCTACATGGATTTCACCACTGCGCTCCAAGGAATCTCCAGTTCGGTAGGCATTCAAAAGCTGAGGCTGAAGACTATAACGCGGGCCAGATCCCCAGAAAAGAACGAAGGAAGCCTGCATGCCATGCTGCGTGGCTTACAACTTCAGGAGACAACTTCTGGAAGGCGAGACGCCGCAAACGGTGGCGCGGAGCGCCCAACCGACCCAAAACCTGCGTATGCATCACGAACAGGAATCGTCGCCTATGTAAATGGCGGTCCGGGAGGTCCTGGCGGATTGTTCGGCAATCCTGGTGCCGGCGGTGCGGCTTGCGAGTGCAGTACTTTCGGAGTGAAGATCTACAAACTCGCAGGGGGCAGCAATGGTAAATGGATTCGACAACCCGGAAACGATGGCGAGATCGGGGAGACTGGATCGTTGCTACTAAAGAGTCTGCAATAGGGGGACATTATGGGAAACAGATACTTGGTCCTTACAGATGAAGATATCGCGGCTCTTATGCATTCCCTTTCCGAAGAGGAATTAGAAGCGGCCGACGCAGGTGTCGCCAGCCTCCTAACAAAAGCACGCACGCTTCACGGAAGAGTTGGCTGCTGCACCAATTGTGATTGTTCGGGTTATGTTCAGGGCAATCCAAGCACGGAGTGCGGCAATTGCGGTCATTCGTGGCACGATCATCGGTGTTGACCTCAAACCCCAGATGCTCTTACTAGGCATCCCGTAACTACTGAGGTGCAATTAGCGCATTCCCTTGGAATGCGGTCACGTCAATAAGTGGGCTAGAGTGGCGGCCCACGCCAAGGCGGATGACACCTACAACGCCGAACTCAACACCAAAAGTACGGGACAAGCTCGACGAGCTTCCAGACCATGAGTTTGACCGTCAGGTGCGCGCCCATATCAATTCAAGGCTGCCATCGGAAGCAGAACCATTCCGCGTCTCGTACGGATAGAAAGCCGCTGGCACCGTGGATCGCGTGTGAGGCCACCTGTCATCCAAAACGGACCGAGAGGCCTTGCTCAGTGCGTCATCATTCGACCGCAAATCGGCCCCCCACGGCACCGCCACGGCGGCCAGGCCGTTGACCGCTGCAAAATCAACAGCGAAGGACAACAAGGACGAAACGATTGTGTCCGCTCCGTGGCCGCGCACAACTTCCGAGTGCGCGTTGATCCCCCTAACGACTAACCCCTGCGGGCCCTTACCTGGCGTGAATTGCTGCACAAAGAACATGGCCATCGCATCCAAGCGCTGGGCCTCTGGGTCAACCACAAGAACGTGGAGGTGACGATCTTCCTGCCACATGGCCAGATTGTCCCTGGAGCACAAGCGGAAAGTCGATTTCGCGAAGTATGCGCAAGGGTGTTTTGTGACCACCAGTCTCCGCTTGCTGCGCAAGTCGCTGGCAACACGCCGCGGGCATTTAGCCAGCAACTGCTCAACCTTCCGCACGAACGGACGCAGTGCCAGCGTGGCGAACACCGTGAACGATGATTCCTCCGCCCCCTGGGTGCACTCATCAACAAGTCGTTCAATGCGTCCGCTCAATTCGTCGCCCGCCACGCTTCTCAGGGATGCATACAACGTCTCCGATGCGTGCAAGGTCGACGCCCCAAACAAGTTGGCGAGAACGTGCAAGAGATCAGCGTCATTCGCATCTCCTCGCTCATATGCAGCAAGGGCATTACGGGCTCGTGCCATGCTGTGCTGAACGTAACGGTCTCCTTGCGCGGCCGCCATGACCAACGCGGCCGCCGGCGCCGCATCCAGACATTCAGCGGAGCCCGATCGCAGCGCTTTGCGACGCAAGGCGTTCAGGCAGTAGTGCATCGCTGCGACGACAGAGGACGCGCCCTCTCCGAGGGCAGCCGGATCGAACGGCGCCAACACCTGAGAAACCGCGCCGAGCCAATCCAACCTGACGGGGCTGGGCAGTCGTTCCTCTTTGGCGCCGACTTCATCGGCTTCGTCCGTCCATTTCACTTCAGTCGCAGGCAAGTTCCACTTCATTTGCGGCCCAACCTTCGACATCAGCTTGGGCCATGCGAGCGCGATCGTCGCTGCGTCCAAGCCATAAAACTGGGCTATCGCCTCGCTTTCAATGGTGGTCAGTATGGCGCTGCACGGCCCGCGCCCTTCCGCAAGCTCTGTTCGCAGGTGATTGAGATCCGCCCATAGCGAGCTGACTTGATCGGGGGCTTCAAGCTGTGCAACCAGCACCGTGGCGAGCAATCGCCCCTCACAAGTCCGCAGCAGATCTGTCAGAGGACCAACCAGCTCCGCGGCGATCTGCGCCCTAACAGCTCCTCGTTTGTCTGCTCGAACCTGTTGCGACTCTGCCAAGTCAGGCGTCCGAGATTCGTCCAGATGTCCGATGCGGATCTCCGTCACCTTACAGACGGCATCGAGCATCGCTTGAATGTTGGACGTCAAGAACCTGTAGTCGCCCCGGTCATACGCGTGATCGAGCAGCAACTGGTCGATTGCCGGCAATCCACAACCACCCCGGAATTCAGCTAGCGCGAGCCGCGAGTCCTTCTGCAATCCCACGTACCATTTCCGAAGGGACGCATTCGATCGCAGCCGCCGCTGCATGAGGAGGTACTCGATGATGTCGCCATGCAGGTGTCCAAATCTCGACGCCGCACGAGCGTCATCCAGACTCGTCAGCAGGCCGTGCTTTGCGAGCGTTTCAAACGCCCCGTTGCCTGCGGCTGAGCTTGCAGACAGGCACCATCGAGCCAAGTCAGCCGCTGGCTCGCGCGTCTTGAAATCCCCAGCGAGCTTGAGCAGACGAAGCAGCCGCGGCGTGCTGACCGTTTCGAACACAGACTGGAACTGTTCAATGGTCGTCCAGCCAGAGTAGCCAAGCTCTTCGAGCTTACTCAAGCAATGAATGGCGTCATCCGCCTGCTGCGAGAAGAGCCACATCCCACACTGATTGAGCTGAGCGACATCCAGGCACCAGGGGCACACCAGCAACGCCTTTAGCTCGTCCTGCGGATTGCTCGCTGGATTGCGGGTTGCAATGCGTAACAGGTCTACGAACCGGACAAGTCCGTCAGGTTCAGGCACTAAGGTTCTTAGGGCCGACACGAAGTCAACATGCGGCCCCCGTCGCAGATCCTCCAGCATAAGGGGACGCATGGCGATGAGACCCTCTACCGAGCGAATCTTGAGGGTGTCCACGACGTACCGCCATCCGTCGACATCCTCACGCCACATGTCCGCGCCCAGCCTGTCGAACAGGTCCAACGCTCGAATTGCCTTCCCATCGAAGAGCGCCAACCGAGCCTCCAGGTCGGCCCTTCCGAACGAGTGAAGCGGCTCGCCAGCCAACGCAAGTAGTTTGTTGTGGGGCACCCCTAATCGCTTGAGCACCCGAACCACCTGTCGGAAATCAGCTACGTACTCATCGTGGAGAGTTTGCAGATGTTGGAAATGCTCGTCAGCCTCCGGTACATCGGAGGCGAACGCGTAGAGGTCTTGCGGCTGCTTAATCACGCCTTCGTCGATCAACACCGAGGCAAGCTGCCATTGCGTATCCGTCACCCTAGAGGGCAGGCACTGCAAGGGCTCCACCGAACGTATTCCGAGCCTGAGCGCACACGTCAGTAATTCGTCCGACGCGCGACTCGCAATCCAGTCCAGTTGCGCCTCGCTCGCGGCTTGCCCCCCACTGCGTAGCCAGCGCGCCGGCACGTCATTAACCCAATCGGATTTGTCGCGAACAGGTTGGTACCGCTTGAATAGCCAACGTACCCCTTCATTGCTCAGGGTGCGACTCGACCAGTCGCAGACCTTATGCGCCAAGTAGTCATTGCTCCACGCAAAAGTCCGCAGCTTCCACAAACCATTTCCGACGGCGCTATTGGACAGAGGAACATCGACGGGCAGCCGGAGAGTCCGCCGCACGATTTCCGGTCCGAATTCTTGCCTAACGAATTCTTTCCAGTGTGTGCACACGTCATACCGAAACGAAGAGATGCACTTCTTAAGGTCGGCAAGGGAATCGATTCGGTTCCACCTCCGGTTATCGACCAGCCAAGACTGCCGTTGGCGTCGATAGGCCTGATCACGCGGCTCTGTCATCTTGCTCCCTCATGCTGGCGTCTTGATCTAGTCGGATCGAACGTGAGCGCACATCGTGTCTGCAGTAGCCGGCCCTGCGACACGCTAGGTGGCAGATAGTCCATGGGGATCTGCAATCGTTGAGCAGGTAGTAGGCTCCTGCCAAGAATGGTGGGAGGACACCGATGGCATCCCGAAAACCCGCCCCCCCCAGAACCCATGTGCGCCCCGCTCCCGCTGGCAGAATCACGCCAACTAGGACGTCGGTTAAGAGAACTCCAAACGCTGCCGCCAAGCCGTATCGAGACCACGGCCAAGCATGAATAGGCGCCCTGCCCGCCCAGCGTGCGACGGCGTACGTTGCAACCCACACAACAAACAAGCCTCCTAGCCAAGGCGCCGACAATCCAGATCCCCCTGGCCTGACGAATAGCAGTGCAGTAAAGCCTTGCAACAGACCGACCCCCGCCCCGAACATAATCGGCGCAACCAGTCCCAAACCGCCCGCACGCAAACGCATCCACAACACTACGGTTGTGGTGCCCCAAAGAACGAGGGCCGGTAAACTCGCCGCGGTGATCGCCATATTGCCGAGGTTCAATTGGGCATCCTCCGTCTTGGTGGGCGTCCGCGCAATACCGGGATCGCTCGATCAACGGCCGCGTCCTCAATAGACAACAACGCGCCGACATCACAGGCAAGCACCACGCAGAGCTGCGCGAGTACATCGGAGTTAATCCGTGATGGCATCTCTGCGAGCATGGCCGAAAACTGTGACAGGGCAATCGTGTCCTCGAATCGGGCTTGCATCGCACGGTGCAGGGCCGAAACCGACGCGAAGCCACGTTCAGCAGCGACACGCCTGACATGCCAATACAGCACCGGAGTGTTGGTCACCACGTGTGTGCGCGCTCCTGTCACCGCCCGGCCTTCTGAGCGGTGGCCGCCATATCGCTCCCAAGCGCCAGCGCCAGCTTGCCTATTCCCTGCCCCAAATCACGCCCGACCCGCTCAGCTTGGCGCGAATACGCTTCGTCCTTTTGCAGGAAGCCAGCGAGGCCCTGCTCACTCACTCGGGTTGCAACCGCGGCTCCGAGCGCAGGCAGCTCACGCATCGAACGATCGATCTGCACAACGCCGGCGTGCGCTTGCTGAGCGATCGCGTCACCGGAACTGCCTGGAGCCGGTGCTGGCAACTCTGACCACGTTGGCGCGACGAAGGCCGTGTCCAGGTAAACCTGTTGGTCTGCGGGCGCACTTGGTGCAACAGCGGGAACGGGAGCGTTGCCGAAAACGGTATGGAGCATGGCTGCGGCAACAGTGAGGCCTGCGTAGAGATGGCTCGACATGGCTGTCTTTCCTGAATCTGAATTGGAAAGACCAACGCCGAGACTACGCCGGATACCGGCAGTGGTACTCGGCACATGGCCGAGACCGGGTGCGATTTGCAACCCCGCTACCTGAGAAGAACAACCTCAGGCCGGAAGCTTTGCGTCCCGTGGTCACCCACGGTTTGCCCTCGATCTGTGTGGCCATTTTCCGGCTATCCCGGAAATTCTGTCAAGAGTCTGGCCAAGCGACGCCTAGTCGTCGGATGGCCACTGAACCATTCAGACCACGGACTCTCCTGACCGACTTCCGCCCGCTCACGGTACTCCGCAAGCGCATCGACCAACGTCTGCACGCCGACGCGTTGGCCTGCCGTCGCATCCGCCGCGAATTCCCATTGCCGCATGAGTGCCAGATAGCCCAACAACCCAACGATGACGGCGACCACCGGTACGCCCACCGCGAACTTGTATGCACAGAGGATGGCGAGCAGGGCTGCCGTCTTGTGCGGATGGCGATGTTCGACGTGTCCCAGCTCATGCGCGATCACGCCGTCCAGTGCGGACGGCGACAGCGCCCGCACCATCGCATCGGAGATCAGCACCCGATAGCCGCGTCCGTAACAGACGGTCGAAGCGGCCAGTCGCGCGCTGCGGAACACGCTCAGATGCACATGATCGGCGACCTCCCCGACACGCCCGAGGCTTGCACGCGCGGCTTCGAGTTCCGGCCCTTCCCGTACCCGTCCCTTCATCAAGACCGGCAACCACAGCCCCATGCTCAGCGCCGCACCCCACACGGTGACACCGGCCAGCACGCCCGACGCGTAGCGCTGATCCATCGCGGACAGCCATAGACCGAATAGCTCGTCTGCGGCGGCAAGCGCCGCAGCGACCATCAGGAGGACCAGGAGGGCAGGCGCCCAGCGCAAGGGTGGCATGGAGCCGGATTCTGCGACGAGCGGCCGCACGGCGAGAAGCCCATACCTGCAAATTGCACCGGAAGTACCCCTTTTTGGTCTCTTTATGCGCTTGTTCTGGCGACACCGACTTGCGGATCATTGCCACATCCAGTTTGTACCGGGTCGATGCCATGTCTTTCACGTCCAATCGCCTGCCGCCGTCTGCCCTCATTGCCATTGTCATCGCACTCTTGCCGCTCGCGACCATGGGTGCACTCAAGACGCGCTTGCTGCAGTACGTGTCGTCGCCCGTTCAAGCGACGGCTCCGGTCGTCGTCCCCGTCGCCGCGCCGGCACCATCGCGAGCTCCGGCGCCAAAGCTCGCGGCAGCCACCGAAACGGCGGTTGGACGATGATCGGCAGCCTGGCGCGCCGCGCCCTCGCCTGTGCAGCAGTCGCACTCTGTGTGAGCGCCCACGCCGCGGACGATGTGGGCTACTGCGAAATCCCCGCACTCTCCCCCGGCGTGCCGTCGGTGGTGCATGTCGCGAGCCTCGCCAAGGGCCTGTGCGGCGTTGTCCGGGTTGGTCAGCGCTATGTACAGGTTGAACAGCAGGCCATCCGCACTACGCGCGGGCCGGTTTCCTGCGTGGACCGGGAACTCTGCGAACAGCGACTGACCTTCTACCTGTCCGACTCGGACAGGCCCTTTATCGTCATCCTTCGCGGACCGCGCGAGGCAACCAGTTGAGCGCGGCAGATTTTCCAAATGCGCTGGGCCCTGAACCGTATCTTCGAATCAATTCGATTTGAGGACCTCGACAATGTCCGTCGCCGCGCCCGCTTCGCTCTCCTCCTTGCGTGATGTCGCCATCGCGCTAAACACGCTGGGTTTGCCGGTACCCTCAGCGGAGCACCTGCGCGCCCTCGCGGCACTTAACCGCGAGGACTTTCTCGGCGATCTCGTTACCGCAATTCAAGGCGGCGCGACCGCCGCGCCTGCGCTTGAGCGACTGCAACGCACACTCACATGCCTCTCGCCGAGTTTCGACGCGGCGCTAAGCGAACTGGGCATCGTTTCTGAGCCCGCCCGGCGCGCGGCGGTCGCGCTGCAATTGCCAAAACGATTCGAGTCAGCTCTGGCTTGTGCCGGCGATCAACGCGACCCGCGACGCAGCGAGGCCCTCGCTTGGCTCGAGGCCGCGCTGAAGCCGGGCATACCTGGGGCGTCATCCGCTCAACCTGCAAACGCGCCTGCGCCCTCCAGCGAGCCCCCCTCCCCTGCGGCCTCGCGAACGACGCCCGCAACGCGCCGCTCTCATCATGTGTACGGAGCCAACGCGGCACTCTGCTTCAACGCAGCCGACTACCAGGGCAAGCCGGGCTTGATGATCGATGCGGCACGCGCCGATGGACCGAAGTCCTACGACTGGAAACGTGCCGCGCACATCTGGCTGCGCGCCACCGAGCTGGCGGGCCTATTCGCGGTGTTCCGGCGTGTCGCCCCCGAGGTGGCCTTCAACAATCATGGCAACCAGAACGACAAGAGCTTTTCCTTGCAGGCGCAGGACGGCCACTTCTTCGCGCGTGTCTGCGCCGGTCGCGATGCAGAGCGCGCCGTACGCGCGGTGAAGATCCTGCCCACGGATGCACATGCGGTCAGCGTCCTCGTACTCGAACAGCTCCTGCTCGCGCACCCTGGCCTTCCGCCGCAAGCGGTGATGGACCTGGCGCTGGCCGTCAACCGTAAGACGGCGGCCTGAGCACGATGGCCGCCAGACAACCCATTCCCGCCGATGACACGACCACCCCAGAGGCGCTGCTGGCCCGTCTCGCTCGTTTCGGCGTGAAAGCTTGGGAAGAGGTGCTCCTGTGCCTGCCGCTCGACTACGAGGCCCTCCCCTCCCCTACCACGCTGGGCGCGGTCTGCCGCAGCGTTCAGTTGCTTAGCGCACCTCAACTCTTCAGTCTCATCGTCACCGAACACGCTGTCGTGGTGCCCAAACCCTTGCCCCGCGTCCTGCTCTCGGCCACGGACGGGGCGCTGAACGTGCGGATCAGTGTCTTTCAGGACGCCACCGATGCGTGGCAGACATGGAAAGGCCTCCGTGTGGGTCAAAGGATCGATGTGCTCGGTCGACTGCAGAACTGGAATGGCCGGCTTGCGCTTACCAATCCGGAATGGATCAATGCAGCGCGTGTCGGCGTCGTCACGCCCCGCTACCCCGCCCGGCGCGGCGTGCTCGCAGAAGGCGCGCTCTTCGAGGCCACGCGCCACGCGCTCGCACACCATCTGGACGCCACGATCGCGCACCTGCGCTGCACCTTGCGCCCCGAGACCCGCGCGTGGTGCCCTGAAGACGAATGGCCGCAACTGCTGCGCGCCGTGCACGCCCCAAGCTGCCCGGCAAGCGCCGAGGCCGCGTTCGGCCGGTTGCGCG
>APMI01018416.1_pt1 | contig 28852 bp, 14 predicted proteins | sample 667938 | NCBI WGS metagenome assembly APMI01 (sample SAMN01084076, study PRJNA167559) | wastewater metagenome | biome: Wastewater | place: Denmark: Ejby Moelle, Odense | collected 2011-11-28
AGATTAGTTACAGTTTATTAATTTTTATAAAATAAATAATTAAATTTAGCCTAATACTGCATTTGTTATATGCAATTATAGATAGCTTTTTACTAAAATTATCTATTTATCATATGTTATAAAATGTGAAAGTATAGTATATACAATTTAAGATATAGTAGAATGAATAATTCAAAACAAATGGAACTCATAAATATTATTAAATAGGCATATAGACCCGCCAAACAGGAACTACACTTATGTACAGGCAACTTTAAATAGAAACTTTGCACAGATATTGGAGAGATGCGCTTCTTAAATGTGGCTGGTCACACATTCAGCTGTTAAATCTGGGTGCGTGTAGAATTCAAGGAGTCGATGTGTCAGTCATAAAATAGCTACAATGGCCTAAACTTCGTAAACTATTTCTGCGTACAACTACATAGAGTGTAGACAACAATAGAATAAGACCTAAAGGACTAGCACTACTTACACAGGCACAGTTTCCTCAGTTGACAGAGTTGTGCTTGTGTACAGCTATATATATTTAGTGAAATGCAGCTTAGGTCGATCTGAATCAATGAGCCTTTGCAAAGGAAAGTGGCCAATACTTGCTTGTCTCGCCCTCGGTACTTCACACTTGAACTAGAGTTGAACTATATTGGAATCGATGGGCATTTGTTCGTGTTAACAGCCAACTGGAAGCTCATCAAAGTAGGAATTGAGTAGCCTCATTCAATCCAAGTCATGAGTCTTGTAGCGAGTACTAATTGGTCAAGTAAAGCCATAATGCAATAGAATTTTTCGATATTGAACTATAAGCTTAAATAGCAGCTATTTGCGATTATGAATAAGCGCAGTAATTGATTTGCATAATTTTATACACAATCATTTTCGTAGCATCGCTGCAAGTTATTTAATTGAATTCTTATGATCCTCGTTTTTGATATAACTCCACACATCGGTATCAGTCGAGAATTTACAAAGCATATAGTAAATGGCAGAGAGTGGACATTCGTGTCTTATGCTTAGAGTTTACAGTCTTTGCCATTTGTTATTGCTATATAGTAGAATGAAGCTGTCACTACTGAAATGCTCATTTTCTATGTATAGTTTTATGAGTGGCCAATTCCCCTTCCACAAATGAGCGAGTCCTTCACTGCCAATATTACATTTGCCTATATCAATGTATTATTACTAACACTTAAATTTTGGAGAGCAGGAAAATATGCTTTAGTGAGAAATTTGATTCCATGGCTACCAATGTTGTTTCCCTCTAAGATGTAAAAGACAAGTACCCAAGCTTAAGCGAGTGAGCGCAGCATAATTATCCTTGAAGTCTAAAAAAGTGGTTATGTTTTCTGCAGATACCATATTATTGCAGACCTTGAGAGTCTTCAAACAAGGCATGCTTAGACTAAGTAGCGCTGGGTCTTCGCAAGAAATATAGTTGTTGCCTGGATATACTATATAAATTACCCACATCTAAAGTCTACAGAGTTTATCTTAGACTGCTCATGATGGCTAGTAGTCCCGTGTCAGTGAGTTAATTATTTTCTGTATATAATTCTCGATACTTAGGCTTATAGCTTTAAGGTCAGGCAGGCGAAGCTATACTAATGTACTGATACTCTCATCATCAATATGATTATGCTCTAATATATATTACATTTTACATAGATGGATTTCTTTAATGTGAGCGAAATCCTTGCTAAGTAGAATTTGTTTCCAATAGTGCTAGCATAAGCCTGCATCATATAACAGTTACTGAGATTGAGATGTTGCTTTTTGAAGCTGTACCTCCTCTTGATCATCATAGCTATTTACTCATTCATGTCGAGAGTTGGTTCCTCACATTTATTATGATTGCCCATGTCCATTTTTATGTAATATGTTATAGACTTGTTAATTATTAGCCAAATTATATAATAGTATCTATCCAAATATACAGGCATCATCTATATTTAGGTTTATTTTTAAATAGGTTAATGCATTTTCTTGCTCTTATGCATGTGGATCGCAGTATATTTTGTGAAGAATTTATAGAATGTTTAGCAAAAGTTAATTTTAAATGTAGTCAAAACGTGCTTAGATTGTAATCTTATTTATTTATCTTGCAGAAACATTCCTGAAACATATTGTAACATTTTAGTTAAATAACAGCATATTAAAGTATAGTATAATGTCTAATCAGAATATATTATCAATATAAATCTATCAATCTCCAGCTGTGCAATAATATTAACAAACATAGATGGACTAAGCAAAACAAGTGGCAGATAAACCATAGGAGAAAGTAGAAAATGCGGACAAAAATGAACTACTAGGTGAAATGGACGAGTGTGGAGAAAGAGCAGAGTATCACAACTTAGTGGATATTCTGTTTGTCATCGATGCCACTGGATCTATGAGCTGGTGCATCAGCCAGATGAAGAAGACTGTCTGCAAGATCATGAAGAAGTTCTCAGATAAACAGTATAATATTAAGTTCGCTATCTAACTCTATCGTGACCACCCTCCTCAATAGTACTCATACATTGAAAAACATTTCGACCTCAGAAATCAAGATGATATAATTACAGTCATCGATAAGGAATGCGATGTAGCGGGCGGAGGAGATACTCCGGAAGCAGCCTTAGATGGCCTTGTTAATGGGCTCAAGAAGACCAGCTGGAGAGTCAGCACCGATGGTAAAACAAAATCTAAGAGATTTTTATTCCATGGATGCGACGCTCCACCTCATGGCAAATAATATGGGTGTACTTCCTCAGATAAGACTTGGACTGAGAAGGGATGTCCTTGCGGATTTACCAGGCAAGATGTCAAGGCTCTGTTGATTGAGCATAATGTTGACTACTCTCTCATAAAATGTGGAAAATAAGTTGACACAATGGCAACTTTGTTCAAAGAATGCTTTGCTGAGAAGTTCAAAAGAGAGCTTTAGATAAAACAAGAAGCTTATCGTGGAGGAGGAAGAATAGGAAAACGTGGAGGAGGCCTATAACGAAAACTTTCAGTCGAGTACATGGAGTAAATTTAAAGATAAGAAGCAGGTAGTGAAGCCAGTGGCAGCGAATATGAATAGTAAGGATAAGATTTCTCTGATGGAGCACACTCAGGCATTGCCTAAGATCATGTTGCTCATCTTTGCGTGGATTAAGTTGACAAAGCAAAAATTATGTAATAAAAGGAGTGTGCACCCAAAAAATCATTTTTTGACTCAATAAAGGAAGTTTTTAGCTCAAAATAAAGTAAAGAAAAAGCAATTCACATAAAAGCCCCACCACCAGTCGCTGTAGAGAAAAAGAAGGTTAAGAAATTAAAGAAAAAAGTTGTTAAAGCAGAGAAAAAGAAATAATAATAGAATTGTGAAGACAACTCTAGTGATGATTAGAAGGGTGGAAAACCTCGATCAATGGCAAGTCTAGTACTTTCTGATATTTAAGATGGTATTGACAACTACTTCGAGGAACCCAAAAAAGTCTAAAAAGTCACCAAAGACATATGATGAATGCATATTTGAATTTCTTGCTTATATTAACTCTAAATGTTATTAATAGTGATAACTAATGAATATGGAGTTAAAAATGCAAAGTGCAAAGTTTAATAATTAAGATCACCTTTTCCACCAATTTGACCAGCTAAACCACCCTTATTTTTTATCTTCCTGCTTCTAATCTATCTGCTTTTCGCTGTCTGTCTTCTGTGTCTCTTTCTTCTATCCTTGTTCAGTTGCTGGCTATACTGGCATAGCTTATTATTTCTCAGTTTACACTGAATTGATTTGTCTAAGTTCGGGGACTTATTTCTACTTTTCATTCTGAGATGCCTTTGAGATTAATTTCTGTATGAATTAATCCGACTATTACTCCTAATCGTCAGTTTACATATCCTCAGATTATTTTCTGGGCTCTTCAATTTATTCATATCTCTCAGAGCGACCCTCAGATATGTCCATCATCTGTGGTTTGTTCTTGTGCACAGAAAGTTATATTTAGTCATTCATATCGGACTCCGATTATGAAGGAGCTGGCTCTTCGGATTCATTGTTAGCCTGATTGCTGAACTACTAAAGCAAAATTTTCTGGGCTTCAATGATTTCACGTAATTTCTGTTGCTAACGCTAATGCCGAGCAATCTAAGTCTCTAGTTCCTCAACTTTCATTTTGTACTCGTGGGCTCTCTGCTGAGCTTCTCTTCTCTTTCGAGTTTACCTCTCTAGAGCATGGGTTTCCGGAGACATAACGTACCCTTAATCGTTTCCACATCCAGCAACATGCTCATGCTTGTGTTTAGTTCGATTGTTCGACTGCTTAGATTTTTATTTAGCTTGCTCAAGCTTTTCAGACAATTATCTCTCGGCTTACTTTCTCTTCCTTATTTATTTTTCCTTTGCTTTGAGTTCCCTTTGGTGTTATTAACTTTCTTTATGCAGAACGTCCTTCAATTATTCAAGCTTATCCTGGACATGGGCAAGCTTAGCTTACTTGGTTTCTTTGTCGACATCCTCTTTGGAGGCGCTCCTTAAGATTTCTTATATTCTTTACACGCTCTCGATACTCTTTGGGTGCTTATTGCTCATAAAGAATAACTTTAAACCCTCAAAAATCCATTAAAATAATTCTGATAAACTACGATCGCTTCACATTTTTAGCCTAATATAGATTCTTTCCATTTACAAAATACACATCTAATAGATCTGAGAGTACTTATATAATTTCAGGAGTCAAATATTTTTCATTTTAATGATCTTTATTAAATATATATTGCTGAACATCAATAATCAAAGTGAGAGACAGCTGAAACAAATGAATATTTGTCAAATTTTGCATATTCGAATTGTTTATGAGTAAATAGAATTTATCTTACGTAGCCTATTTATTAGATTAAAATAAACTGTTCATTGATAAATATATAGTGTCTATCAAAATTCTCTAAAAATGCAGCCAAAATAAGAATCAAGCGAGTCATTTAGACTTCCAATTTGTCCTCGGCCCTTATATTTTAGCAGACAACCCCAAGATCTACCAGTTGTCAAGTCATAGACTCTGTTCTAAGCTTATTACGAACATGCTAAAATTAATGTATCGGTACTCAACATTGACAAATCTAAGAATATCTTATAATAAAATACTATCAACCAGGTTCTCAAAGACCACACTCTCAAAGAGAAAGGCTGTGGAGTGACTGAATAGAACGAGAATTCGTTTGCAGCCTCTGCTTCTTATAAAGGTTAGATTGTGGATGAATAATCAAACGAATGTCTACCACCCTCAAAAAATTATATGAACTTTCTAAAGAGGTCAACTGCAAATGATACCAAGAACATTCCTAAAAACTTCGGGAAGGCTATCATTTCGTTCGTTCAAAAGAATCAGAGAATTGCTGCGAAATGTACTCGTCGATATGGAATTTCTTTGGACATGTTCATCCGCTAGTTGAAAGCCAAAAAGAAAATATTGCACTCCATTCGATAGCTGAGATCGCTGTGGATGGAGGAAGACTTCATTTTTGCTAAGCCCTTCAGATAACTCTCATATTACTTTCTAAGAAGGGCTGGACATCGGTATATCTTTGGTTCAAGGGTCGCTGACTTCAGCAATCATTTAAAATACAGATACCGTCTCATGAAAGCTTTAAAATGCCCTAAGACTTTTAACAGTATTAAGATATGATTATTTTTGACTTTAGAGTAATAAATCAATCATCTCTTTTTGTAAAGGCAGCTTGTAAGTATTTACTGTGAAAATTATTTAATATCTTTTAATTACCCATTAATTTTAAGTTTTTTAATATTACCATCTTCAACATTGAAGTAGAGGATGCGAAAATATTTATTAGTTTTATTTGTTTTGCACACGAATCCAAGACTTTATACCATTTTGACAAAACTGGGCCAATCTTTGCATCTGCTCTATACTTCAGCAATCAACAACTCACCATTATTGTGAAGTACTCTTTTCGCTTACTGTAAAAAATCGATGTAGTTTGTGCCCATGAGCGAGAGGCAAAAAACACAAACATTGGCAGTATTTGAATCAACAGGCAGATTAGCAATATCTGCTATTTACACAAAAGGTTTTTTGGAGACAAGATCAAATGAGCGTACTAACGCATGTGATTGCATTTGTTACTGTAGCTCAGCTTATCCACACCCCAGATCTAATATTAGTTTAGATTTGCTAGAGTAATGCTTCTTCAAGTATGCAATTATTGTGTGCAGTGGATTCTGTGACCACTTTTCAGCCTGCTCTCTGAAGCCTTAGTGGTATATTTGAAAGTCCTCTTGATGCTATTTAAAGTACGATGCTGCTTCATGCGATGGAGTTGTATATAGTAGTTCGTTTAGCATTCTAAATTTTGAACCTTACTTACATAAAAAATACCTTTTAATGATGGTTGCTCATGAGTCATTTTCTTTGGCTATTTTACGAACACTTTCGGTTTTTTTACTATTATTTTTGTCTTCGTTTAAGTGACATGCTTCGGAGGTGTAGATGTTACTACTTTATCTTTCTTAGTAGGGAAATTTATTTTTCCGAACATAGTTGAAAATGGTATTATTATAAATTAATTAAGAAATGTTAACAAAGATCCCCATAATTATTTTGTAATTTTCAATAAATTTTTACTACTTCTTTGAAACTTACAATAAGCTTATGTATTTTTTATTATAATTTTAGGAAATACACAATTACGTGTTTTGATTAATAATAATAAATTGCTGTATGACTTCTGCATAAGTCCCAGACATAAAAATCACTCACGCTGAAGACCTCCGCAAGCAGCAAGAAGAACATAAACAAAAAGTGATGCCTCTTGTTCGATTCTTAAAAAAGCATGGTCTCAAATTCAAGCATGCTGGATGCTTAGGAGGCCGCGTTGAGTACTTCAGGACAGATATGCTTGCTCAAATCTTAGAAGCTAAAAAATAATAGATATAGAAGGATGCCAAATTGAAAGCTCTTGTCGACAACCTGAATAATGAATTAGTGTTCTTCCGCCGACCTGATAATTCGTAAAAGCTGAAATTTCCTCAAGCTTTGGTCCCTATGAAAGCAAATACTGGAAAATTTGCTTCCTTCAGGTTTGACACTACTGAATCTAAAAGAATTTACTTCATTGTTGTGCTTATGCTAATTGCAGCAGGCGTGCTATTCCCATTATGGCCATATGAGTTAAAGTACAGTCTATGGCTTCTATCAGTCTTCTTTTTGGTTACAATTGTATCAATAATATTGTTGAGACTTGTGCTCTACACAATCATGGCGACATTCGGCATAAGCTTTTGGCTTTTCCCTAACTTATTTGGCGATTACGGAATCCTTGACAGTTTGAAACCGCTCTTTTCAGTAACTAAGTGGGAAAATGATATATTCTCAGTTATACTAAGAGTCGCATCTTTGGCACTTTTTATTTACTATTGTCACTCAATATACGTTTAACCGGAGTTCTATTTAGGTATTCATTGTCTAATGTAGAAAATTTTGAATCCGCGAAGGATATTGTGAAGGATGTTCATGACTGGGGTGTGGGCAAGATAAAAGGTGAGGCTGGCAATTTCTCACAAAGGGCATTGACTATGGACAAAATAATAAATTAGACTGCTGATGCCTTCTAGCAGTAATCAAAAGATCATTACACAAGCTTTGAAGAGCCTGCCTCATAGTAAAAACCTGATGAATAAGCTAACAATGAGTAATAAGTTAATTAAAGAAATGTAGAAGAGGAAAAGTAAGAACTCTGATTTATGTAATTGACGCAGTTTGTTATTTTAGTTAAAATTTTTCGACTCAACGTATATATTTTATCGAATTTACAGCGAGTAGATCAAAATTCAATGTTTCAAACTATTTGGTGCCTATTGCACTTTCTTTTTGAACATGTCGATTTTCTACTGCTTTGTTGTCAACATCAAGTCATCGCCGTCGTCCTCGTAGTACTCAGATTCATGAAACTTACTTGACCTGCTCCCTTTCGAAGTTTGTGGTCTTTTTTGGATTTATTCATGCTAATGCTATTTAATTTCTTCCCGTTTCGATCTTTTCCCTTCTCTGAGTAAAAAACATCATACTTAGTGACCATTTTACCGCGCACAAGTGGCAGTTATATATTGTGAACCTTAATCCCTTCACTCAACTTGTTACGTTGAGTGCTCGGAGCAGTCGAAACTCTTTCTTCTTGCCTAAATATAACTTAAATAAGGAGAAGGGAATAGAATCGAAAGAAAATACTTCTATTGGGTTAGCAGTGGCTTTCGGACAGGTTTTTCCATTATAATTATATTTCTTGCAAAACTTTAAAATACAGATCGTAATCTGAAAGCAACAAAATGGGAATAATTATTAATTTAAATAAACAAAAATATATAATTTATGCATCAAGAAACTTACACCTTTGCTTTTGGCGGATGAATAAGTTGTCTATCTTCCTTCATTTTCTTCTTTTGGCTAAGTTCATTAGTAAGCTGTGCCTCAATTTCTTTGACATTTGTAAAATCCGTATCCCAGTCGACTTACTGGATTACTCGATGCCTCACATCATAGTATTTAGAAGGGATCAAACTTTATCTTGTCTACGTCGATCTTAATATATCAGGCAGGCCAAACAAGTGACTTTTTATTGGTTTCGAGAAAGTTAAACTCATATATTAAGTTACAGGCTTGGCTTAAAAGCTATATTGAGTAATTTTTCTATCATCTTGAGTTTAGCTTAATATGAAATATTATTTCATATTTCCTATTTGATCTTTATTTAGGAATTCACACCCTGATCCATCTTGGTTAATGCTGAATATCCGAGGTGGCACTCGATTGGAAGGGGGAGGCAGAAAATAATTTTGCTACTTAACATGAAATCCATTGGGAAAATTAGCTACAGAGTCATCCTCATCTTACGTAATGAAGGAGACAGCTATCTGAGCCTCACTTCTGTCATCAACTAAATAACCGATTATTTACCTTTGGCTATAAATCTATTTGTTTATGAGTCTCTATTTTCTATGTGGCCTAAATTCAAATCAATATTGAACACTCCCTCACCTTGATTAGTTGGGGTCGTGAATGTTTGCAACCACCTTTAATTAAGAGCTTCTTATGTCATAATTTCACTCTTATTAGGTGATACATAAACGATTCTAGATTATTACGAAATTAATCTAAGTATTGAGTTATCTTTGTAAGCTATTATACGAATTTGTTGCGTTTCTATTTTTCCATTTCTCTCAAATCTTTCAGTGTATAAATGAGTTGAGAATTCGTGATCTATGAACTCAAATAAATAACCATCATAGCTTCGTTAAAGTATATTCTTAAATCCCAAATAAGCAAAAGCAGAACCATGTCCAATAACGTTCAAATTATAATCTCGAGGTAAATACACTCTAACGAATGGTCCATTGTTTGGGTTTTTAATTTCACGTGTTTTTTACTTAAAATTTTATATAATTTGTGTTTCATCTGCAAATATTATTTTCCTATTTCCTTGAGCATCTACAACAATAACAGTTTGATTCTATCTTACTTTAATAGTCGACTACCCTTCACTAAATTAGTTTATATATTTTTCGCTACTCTCCCCATCGGGTGGAGTTCGTGTCCATTTACCATTACGGTAGATTGACACTTAACCGTTTGGCTTATAAATATGGATGGATCCATCAGTGCGATAGGAAGTTACTTCACCGAGTTCACTGATTGCTCTTATTTTTTAAGAAATTGGGTTCAGCCAATATATAGTCGGGTTTGGATTCATCTCAACTGTATATTTTCCTATATTTTCAATATTGACTGCTAAAGTATGTGTGCTGCTTTCTTATTTTTTATTTTGTTCATCTTTTTATTCATGCTCTGATATGTGTCTTTTCTTTTAATAATTATACGCTCTAAGTCGACATGAATTGTTAAAATCGTGCCAATATAAATAGAAACTTTTATGGCCATTAATCTATTTTTTAGTAAGGCCAAACCTATTCGAATCTTTTTCTAGCTGAATAATATCCACTTTTTTGGAACCAACTGTGTACATTTAATCCTTCATGATGGTGTTATCAGTGGGCATCATGCACTTAGCTTTAATAGCCAAATTACCCACTTGCTCGAACCCATAGTTGAAAAATTATTATTTTGACAGTAGAGATTCTGATTATTTAAATTTGTCGTTCCAATTTTGGAAGTCAGGAAGTGATTTCTATTCGAATATTGAGTTATGGTATAATACTCTACCTGGAGGATTAGTCCTGCTCATTATCAACAAATTAATATTTTCAGTACTTAAATGGCCACTGAACACTTGTGGATCCTTAAGCATTTATTAATTAATTGCAGCCCATAGTTGTTATTTATTGAGAAATTAAACAAAATTTCTATCTCTGAAGCTCCACTGTATTTTAGGGCTTGCTTTTTTAGCCATAGTCTAAAATTTATTAATTAAGAACTACAGTCTTAAAGATTAGCTTAGCTTTTTAGATTTCTGAGCTAACTGCAGATAAGAAAAATTTGATTAAATAATTGGGAAATCAAAATTAAACTGGTGACTCATTGATGTGTTATTTATTGGATCAATTGATCGCAGATTATTACAAATGCTTTCATTTGTTACTTTAAATGTTGCAGCCAGCTCGTATGTATCTTAAAAATGCTTAGCTACATTCAATATACGTTATTGGTCTAGTTTATCACTTTCATTTGATATACTCTCAAGACAATTATTTAACAATTATTTATACACTGAATAATTGTTCTTTGTTAAATTGCTTTGAGATGTTTTTGAGGATTTTTTAACTTGCTTTACCTGCTTGTAGCTTTGGAGATCTGACTTTATATTATGTGGCTAATCTTCAAATCTTCTTTATATAGTTTCGGTTACTGTTTCGAAAACTGGTTATGCACTCTTACCACCCTTCTTACCTTTATCAGCCTTATCTTCAACTTGAACCTGCTTTGTGATAACTTACTTGATAGGTTCGATCATAGGAATTAGCTTTCTAGAGGCTTTCCATTTTTAATACTGTTACAGATCCTTTGTGCATTTGCATATTGATTGGAAGAAATTTCTAATGAAATTGATATCATTATCTTGAGGCTTAGAAATGTCATCCAGATAGTAGACCTACAAACAAATTAAATTCTTATTTGCATCTTCTGGTTTGATTGTTGAACGGTATTATTTAACTGCCTCAATCAATTTTTTTGATGTTATTTGGTAGCTATTTTTATTTTATGGCTGTTTATTTTGAAAATTAGGGTCAATTACAGTAGATTTTAGAGTCTAGTTCATTTAATCTAGACTATTTTGCCTATTAAGTAATTCATATTTAGGCTTTCTTGAACCAGGCTTCACCTTCTACTTTATAATTACTACAATATCGACTCGAACGTCCTTAGATAATGCAGTTTTTAGTTATTATGCAGTTGATGGCACTGATAGAAAGACGAAGAAATCATTGCACTTTTTATCAAATTAAATGTCTATTGGAGGTGGAGCATTATCAACTACTGCTTATTACTTCTTTGCTTATTTCTTTGCATCCTCTAGTAATAAAATACAATTTACTTTTGGCGTCTTTCTTAGGATCCGCAGGTTTGCTAACACCCGCAACGACCTAATCACAGACAAACTTTAAATTTTCGGTTGCTATTTTTTTACCCTCGCCAGTGAGCTCTCCATTGACAACATGCTGCTACAATCCTTTATCTTTGAGCACTTATATAAGTTTCGCAGTATCGATGTTTTTCTTAATATTGACAGGCTTAGCCAAAGCCAATGCTGCTGCTGATTTGGGTCCGTTTACGAAGATCGGCAATACGAAACATGGCTTATACGGTGCTTGCTGTGATTATTCTTATTTTTTAGGTGGCATCTTATTCAAATATATAACTTCTGATTTCTCCTATTTAATTCATAAACTTGATCTTTATATACTATTACTAATTCCAACCAAACATTAACAATTAACACAGACACATATACAGGCTGTTTATGATACAGTTTATAGTGAGTATTTGCAAATTTATAAGAGACTAAATACCTGATCTTTTTATGAATTTATTTTATTCTCAACTTTTAACTTGTCGTCCTACTCTGCTATCTCAGCGATAACAACTTAATAATATTGTGTGTTGTTTAAAATAGTTATATTTTAAATTTATTTACATAACTGTCTTTCAGCTAGCATTATTGGAAATGTTGATGATCAATGTGATGATGAACCCACCAAAAGCAATGAGTGGCTATAAAAAATGGAATATAATATTGAATTAATTGAAAATAAATCAAAAAATCAAGAATAGAGGCTTGATCGAGTGACTCTGAACCACTCAATTTTTAAATACTTTGTTTGCAAATATTATAAATTATAAATTAGCATAATGGAATCTTAGAGGAAAGCATCAAAATAAGAGGCCGATCACCGCAAGTCCAAATAGCAACACGGAAGCGAAGAAAATTAAGACGCTGAGTCCGAGTCGGAAGATGATAGCGAAGGAAGCGATGAAAACAACAGCTTTGTTGTTGGCGACGACTTCGAATAAGATTAGTTTTCAGACGAAGACTTCGACAGCAAGTCAGAAGCCAAAAAGAAGAAAAAGAAGGACAAAAAAGCCAAAAAGAACAAAAAGAAGAAGAAGAAAAACAGAAGAGGCAGTGATAGCGATAGTGTCATTGCTGACGATTTATAAGTGGTAGACGGAGCTCAATAAGACTTACGCAGACTCAAAAAGAATAAGGATAAGACATACAAAGAAAATTAGGACGATTATGGCGCCGAATAGTAAGAGTATGGAGATGAGAATGTTGAGCTCGAGCAAGAAGATTACGACTCTGGATTCGAGCAACACGACTATGATGAAGATGACTCTCAGTCTCGGTCTATTCAAAATAAAGATCAATAAGCTAACTTAGACGATTTACTGGATGAGAGAGTAAGAAAACAATATTATGCTGAGACGACTGATAAATAGATTGTCGACATGGATCTGCCTGAGAGACAAATTATAAAGTACAGAAACTATGCAAAAGTGCTAAATGAGCAAATTTAAACAGTACAAAAGGACTTTGAACTGGAAGAAAGAGTTTCATAGGCAAGATGGATATTTAAAAAATTGAGAAGTATGGGTAATTTCGATATTCATGATTAAAAATAGTGTAGATCTAAAATTTAAAATGTGCTTATCGCTATGCACAGATAACATCTTGACATTATGTACATCTACTACTACCGAAAGAAGATCTGGGCAGAAACATTGAATCTCAACTTGCTTATGAAGATAGAGGAAATTGATGAAGAGTGGATGACATTCAAAAAGGAGTTTAAGACATTACAAGATGACCTTACTTCAGTTATTCCTAGCTTTCAACATGTTCCTAAGATTATCTATGATACACTCAGCGACTGCACAGACATCAGACAACTAAAATATTTCAAGGATTACACCAACTTTATCATGTCAAAACGATTATCAAATATCGAGTTTAAGTCAACCAATAAAAAATCAAGTATTATTAAGCAAATTTGCGACAGTGGAATAGACACCTGGCTGGCAAGCGAAGAGTTCTTCCTTACACCTCACAACTTCTACGAAAATATTAAAGACAGAATGCAACGTAAGAAGCCTTCAACTCCACAAGATCCTCCAGACCGAATTCTTAGAAGATTTTTAAGGGAAAAAGGTAAAGGTGACTATTAAGGAGATCGGCGCCACAATTTTAGAGACAGTGAAGATAGAAATGAAGAAAATGAAGACAAAAATAAAGATTGGTCTCACTCTCCATTGTTGAGCCCAGACAAAAGAATCTCTACGCTTATTGACTACATAGCAATCGAGCTATTTAATTACCCATAAATAAGAAGAAGCTTAAAAGAGAAATATTATCGAAAGTTACTCATTTCTACAAGCCCAACAAACAAAGGAGTTCAAAACATCAACATATACAACTCGTTTTTCCCAGTCAAGAGAATCAAAGATAAGCCCGTCAGTTCTCTCAAAAAATAACTTTGGATACTTGCCAAATAAGCTGAAAATCAAGGTTTCATTACCATTGAACTGAAATTTGAATGGTAGCTCTCGTCTTCTGCTGCAAGAAATTTTGAAGGAGATCCTGTCTATAATGAGTTAGTAAAATATTACTTTGATCTCAATTCGCACTCTTCTGGAGAAAATTGGAATTTCTTGAGGAAAAAAGCTTTGGTGCGCATGATAACTGATCATTTTTTGCCTGCTTTCTTGTAAGAAGTGAAAGAAGATTTAACCAGAGAGGGCACAAAATAAATCATTGAGCTATGTTGTAATAAATTTAGAAATCAACTGAAAAAGGGACCCAGTCTTAAGGAAAAAGACAGAGAAAAGTAGCCAATCAAAGTATTGGCTTTAGTTCTTGAGCAATAAAAATTAGGAATAGCTTTTGTCGATTAACAAGGTAAAGAACATTCAGTATTATCTATCGAACTAAAAACTGATGATGAACTAAAACGGTTCGTGAGCGATCAAATTTTATCTAAAATAATTGAAGAGCACAAACCAGACATGATTTTAGTGGCTGCTAATTGCAGGAGAGCTCAAACTTTGAGAAAATAGTTAAGAAACCCGAATTTGTTCAATTAAGCTATTTATTGTTAATTTGGGGAGTATGAAGTTCCAAGTCTCATGGCTAATAAAAATATTATTCAGGGAGTTAGCTCTGAGAAATGTATACTCGAGGCTATTTCAATGGCTAGACTAAAAAAGAACCCCATGGCTGAAATACTGGGATTATGGAGCGATAACATCGAGTAAAATGGTGTTTACTCTATGAACTTACACCCACTCCAAAAGTACATCAATAAAAGAAAGTTGATGGACGCACTTTAAAGAGTCGCCATTTAAATTGTGTCACTTGTAGGCTTGGACATAGATGACATTCGAAACTCTGATCACTGTAAAAATGTTCTTCAATTTCTTCCTGGTCTTGGTCCCAGAAAGGCATTTGACCTAATTGAGAAAGTTAAATAAAAATATCCTCCTACTAGAAAGCATTTACTTGATATTGTTCGAGGCACTCATGTATACATCAATTGCTCACCCTTCATTAAATTTTAAAGGGCTGAACATTTGGAAATGATTGAGAAAAATAAATCTAGCTTTAATAAATAATCAGGTCATAAAGATAAGCACTCAAAGCATAAAAATAAAGATTTAAGCTAAAAGAGTTAAATAAATTTGCTTGACATGACAAGAATTCCTGAAGAATGGTACGCTCTCACATAAAGACTGTTTTTACAGGCTATCAAACCTTCAATTTTATAGCTTAAGCATAAAAAATCAGCAAATAATTTGACTTAATAACAAATCAGTGTTCGATAGATGTTTAAAAACAACGAGAAATTGAAATTAGTAGAGTGGGAAAATCGGAAAGATGAAAACTCTTTCTACGATGAAAATCTCGTGAAAGCTGAAATTGTGAATCCATTTAAGGATCCTAGAGATCAAGAAAGGGTAATTGAGAATCGCGATATATTCTACAGTCTACTAAAAGAGTCTCCTGAAACTTTGAAAAAGTATATGGTTGTGACAGTAAGAGTCTTAAATGTAAATCCTCAGTTTTTGAGTGTAGTAATTCCATAGAATGGTCTATTCGGTCACATTAAGTTACCAATGGATAAAGGTAATAATGATCGAAACAACAAGCCAAAATACGAAAAAGGAACATTTATTAAAGCAGTCATTATTGGGTTTCCCTTTGATGACAGAAGGCAGCGATAACGACAAGAAGGAGATCAATAACAAGAGCTGTTAAAGGTTGAAATGGCTTTGAATTTCCCTCATCGATCTGAAGACAAAAATCACGACTGCAACAGACTTTGTTTACCAAGCATACTGAAATAAATTCATCCAAATATGGATCTTGATAAATAAAATTTCGATCTTAATAAAGAGGCGATGCCCGTAGTTGAGGTAAGAGAAGAAAATGTTTCAAGACCCAAAACAGAATTTAAGAGAATTAGTCATCCAAAATTCAAAAATATAAACCTACAGACCGCAATATAGTAAGTAAAGTAGCTGAAGGTTGGAGATTTTATCATAAGACCGAGTACCGAGGGCAGTAATTTCTTAACAATAACTTGGCACTTCTATAAAAATAACATCAGCCACATTAAACTTAAGTGCGAACAGAGACGTAAAATTTGTTTAATTTAGCTGAAACTGGTTCAATGATATCTTACCGTGTGCTTGACCAAAACAAAGATAAGGTATACTCAAGCATAGACGAGGTTATTGAAAGATACCTCAAGCCCATGAACAACCTTGTACAGGATGTTATTTCCAATAAGAAATTCGTGTCGAGTAATAATTAATTAATTTAGTATCTCTTGAACAATTAGAAGAAAAGGTTCGAGCAGAAGCAACGAAGGAGCAATCATATATTCAATACTTCTTTGGATGCTCTCATGAGTTCCCTCAGTTTTTCGTATTAGTGTACATGTACAAGGAGAAAAAGCCTACAAAGGAGCTGATCAGGGTCAAGAATGACGGATTATATTTCCACGATCAGATATTTGCCAGCCTGCGAGAACTAATAGCCTACTTCAAATAAAATTTAAAGGATAAAAAATATCAGCAGTTTCTAAGACACAACAATCCCTTTAAAAAGCAGGTTTGATTGTTACCTGTCTCATGATTATTTTTGATTAATATCATAATAGACTATAATCATTATACAGCATCATAGTTCCTTCCATTACTCTTTAAGCTTCTTTATCTTAATTTCCAACTTTTCCAATGCATCTTCGTTCTTCTTATGCTGCTCAGTGTGCTGCGATTTTATTTGAGTGAGGCTATTTATGTTTTTGATCCCGTTAGCGATTTATCTCTGCAATTATTACCTTTCATTTTTTAGCTTCGAGTACTATTCGTATTCGTTGAAGAAGTTCTATTTCAGTATTTCAAACAGTTCGCTGAAATCTTGGTCACTTAAATTACTTACGAATTATTCAGTGATTTAAATGTCGAAAAATCCCTCGTTGGAAGTCATTAATAATGAAATCTATAATTTATTATTTCCTCTTATAAACAAATGAGTTCGAAAGCTAACCCGAAGGTGTACATGGACATTCAGATTGGATCTAAGGGAGCAGGTAGAATGATATTCTAAATATTCACTGACTTCACTCCTAAAACAGCCGAGAATTTTAGATGTCTTTGCACTGGAGAGCATAGTCGAGCTGATACTAAAGCAAAATTAACTCTTCAAAACTCCAAATTTCATAGAATCGTACCAGGATTTGTAGTTCAAGGAGGCGATATAACAAATGGAGATGGTACTGGTGGTTACTCAATCTACGGTCGAACATTTGATGATGAAAATTTCTCAAGGAAGCATTCGAGCGCAGGTATGCTATCAATGGCAAATTGCGGCAGAAACACAAATTCAAGTCAATTTTTTGTTACTCTCAAAGCAACTCCTGAACTTGATGACAAACATGTTGTTTTCGGGCAGCTTATTGATGGTATTGAAGTGCTTAGACAAATGGCTAAAGTGCCTATTGACAAGAAAGATAAACCTCGAGTGCCTGTCATTGTAGTTGGGTGTGGGTAAATCGGAGATTTCAAAAATTTCTTAACTTTTGATCCCTTCCAAAAATCAGCTCAATAGAAAATTCGTTTAAAGCGTTAATAAATAATTCGTGATCAACATTTGATGAGAAAGCTGATATCAGAGGGTATTGATCCTAATGAAGCATACAACTACAAACGAAAATTAGAAAAATGCTAAAAAGATCTCAGTGAGCTCTATAAACAAGATAGAGTGTTAGAGTACGAAGCAGAGTAAAAACAAGCTCAGATTGCAGCATAAAATAAGCAAAGTTAATAACAGTAAATAGGTGAATAACCTGACGCTAATATTTCCAGCAAACTAAAGGAAATGTTAGGTGAAAAAAATATCGACCGATTTCTGGATCTAAAGTTAAAAATGAATTAAGCAAAAATACAAAATTCGAGAGCTGCAGTTTAATAATAGATTCGTGACAACGATATGCACTATAAAAAAATGTTGAAGAGAAAGGATTATGAAGAAAGAAGGGAGAAATCAGAGCATGAGCTTGTTGCAAAAGGACTAAATAAAAACCAGCATTATATGAATAAAAACTCATTAAAACGAGAGAAATAATAAAAAGTAGATCAAAGCTTCGGTTGGAACGTGTTTGGAGAAGAAGCAACCTATCGAGCATACGATAAACGATGTTAAAAACTTGAGTTTGATGCAGAAAGATATAAACAGCAAATGTAGAATTCTGAAACGACGATTAAGCCTTCATAGAAAGCGTTAGATAACTTAGTGGCTGATATTCAAAAGCAAGAATAAAAGCGAAGCCAAATTAGTAGACGAAGAGCTTTCGATGAGGATGGCAAGGTCGATTACATTAACGATAGGAACAGAATCTTCAATAAGAAATTGGATCGATCTTATGGTAAGTATACATCCAATATAAAAATGGCTATGGAGATGACTAATAACACCAAATGATGATATATACTAAAATTTATTATAGCAATAATTGATAATTAAATAATCGTAACGTATATAAGATCATAAATGGGTCATATTGTCAGTTAAAGCTTGCGTTTATTGAACTTGTGCAGATCAGATTTTTGTTAATGCTGCTTCATCTCGACTTCTCCCTTAAATTTACGTCGGCAACACACACAGATGTACATAACAGAATTTTGAAGTTTGGCTTACTTCTCCCACTGTCTTGCAAGTTGTTCAGCTTGACGTCTTTTCGCTTGCTCTTATGTTAGCTCACGGCCTGAGTTGGCTTTTTTCTTAAGCTCCTGTTAATGCTTTTATTTTAATTGTTAAAGAGTAATAATTGGACGAAGTTTTTCCTGCTCGATTTCTAGTTGTCTCTGTCTGTTGTAATAGCTCTCTACGGGCTCATCCTTTTTATCTTTCTTGCCGAAATCTCGCTTGCGATCCTGTTTCTCATATGGCAATGGCTTTATATAATCGTCTTCATATTTGTTCCTCGAGTACATCACTGAAATCTTCTCGCCTTTGACCTTAAACTCTGAGACAGAAGCTTATTTGAGAGCTAATGCCGCATCTTCGGGCGTAAAAAATTAAATAAAGGCAAAATCTTTAAGCACGCCTGTCATTTTATTGCGTATCATTCTGATATCTTTAACTGGGCAGATGGCTTCGAATATATCAAGTAATACTTCTTCTTCAGTGTCTATAATAACAGGTCCTCTAACCATAAGACTACAATTATTAATATTCTCCTACTTGCTCACTTTAGTTACGGTCGGTCCAGCTGTATTATAGTTGAGTTTGCAGTTGTCATTTTTTTAATTTTAGCAACGGTAACACTTATTTCTACGGGCAAAGTTCTTATAGTCACACTTATCACAATACCAATCATAGGACAAGTTCAAGTCGATTCGCTTAAATGGATAGAAATTTATTCGATAACTCGCTCCATTGATTACAATATTTTATTTAAGCAAATCTTTTATTACCGATGACACCTCCACTGAAGGGTATTTTGCATAAATGGAGCCTTCCTTAGCCTATACTTAATCGGGCACACTTGTCCCTGCGCTTATACTAGCATCAATTAGTGCTCTCTCAACTGCTTACTTATCTGTGCAATTTTCTATCTTTAATGTTTTTGTCTCCTCTATTTTATATCTAAATTCTGGAGGAAAACCTTACTCTTGTCTAACTCGTTTGCTTTATTTTTTGTTATTACTACTATCACGACTTTATCTGCTTCTCTTGCTTCGGCTGTTACTCCTGCTTGATGATGAAGACGATGAAAAAGATGAAGAAGATTATGAATGTCTTGATTTTCTATTTTTAGGACTATCCTTTCTTTTGTCTCGATACCTAGATCGCTATTTTGAACGTTCCCTGTCTTCTCTGTCTTTACGATTCTTTGAATTTTTTGGACTTCTACTTCTGCTTTAATTTTTGTGTCTCTTCATTATTATAAAGTAATATTTTGAAAAAGATGCAAAAATTCCGCACCCGGGGATTGAACCCGGCCCACCAGGGTGAGAGCCTGGTATCCTAACCAGATAGACCAATGCGGACAACGTATATGCTAAACCTTGTTTAACGCCTTCAGTATATTTCTAAGCTGAAAGATAGTCTGCTGACAAAAATGAAAATAATTGAACAATAAAATAATAATTGAAAAATAAAAATAATATTGTAAGATTTAGATAAAATCGGAAAATCAAGAGGTTTGAGATCGATATAGGAGGCTGATGCCAGATGCTTCAATTATAGATTTTAAATTTTTGGTTAATTTATTGTATTATTATTTGTTGACGGTTTTATCTCCATCGTTGTCGATTTGTGCAAAGATGTCCTCCAAATCATACTTTTTGGGAAAAGTGACTCCCAGTACCCGTGTGAGAAATTTTATTATTTGAGTGAATTCGAACCAGCTGAGTCTACCATCAGCGTTGCCGTCATACTTGTCGAATAGCCTATGCATAAACTCATCCGTAGTCATCTTATTAAGAGATCCTGTCTCACTAAACTTCTCCTCGCTTTTTATATCAGTTTCTGTTGTCAAGACTATTTGTTTTTATTTTACTTTCATTAGTGAACTTATTAAATATGGCAAATCATAAATTTTATTATTGAAGATAACCATTTATTAAATTTGACTCAAGACATACAAAATTGTCGATTTGTTAGGTAAATAAAATATGTATTTTCTTTAATAAGTTATTCTGATACAGGCTATAAATCTATCGTAGCTGATATCTAATAGTTTATAATAAGAGTATGTCCACATTCCGAGATAAACTCAACAGCAAATTAAACATCGCTCCTGCAGCCAAGCCTCAACAGCAAAAGATAGAGTCCTTCGACTAAACATTCATAAAAATTACAGTAGTAGGAGGGCAGACCCAGCTATGTCCAATCAAACTTAATTGTCAATGGGCTATGTCTAATATTAGTAATCGTCCTGCTGAACTATCATGTAAATGGTTCAACAAAACGGAGAACTCTATGAATTTAATTGAAGGAGTTACCGGCAGTTATTATCAACCATGCCTAGCCGATGTTGGTACCATGTATTTATTTGCTTATTTAGAATTCATGTTCAGTGCGTGCCTGAACTAGAAGGAGCAGAATATGAGGGAATGCCCATTATTAAATAAATTGGACCTGTCAAAATAGATCCCGAAACTTAGTAATAGGCCAATGACTTGATGCAAGCTAAAAAGGCGACATTTTCAATTAAAATAAAAAGTATTAATCATGAAGTAACCATCTACGAAGGACTGATTAAAGTAATCGCTAACATTTTTAAAGCAACTAGTAAGTACAATTAGCAAGAGAACGAGCTTATTAATCAGTAAATTGGAGAGCATAATATAAATCTAAAGTGCTCTCGAACAAAAAATAAGTAATTAGATATTTTTTACAAAAAGGGCAATAATTAATAAGTGCTGACTGTTGAGCTGACAAACAATAAGGTGAGAGATGTGCTGATGTTATTGGTCAAACTTATTAGTGCATGTAGTCACAATGAAAATTAAAATAATAATGAAAAATCGAATGCACTTTAGGTCTTGAATAAAAGTCCTTAGACTACGAGTTCTAAAATAGATGAAAATTCAAATAATTCAATTTAAAATTTGTCAAGCCATCCTGAGAAAAATTAATAGCTGGCGCCACAGAAATAAGATTGTGCAGAAGTGAATGAAATTCAAACATCAACGAAATAAGTCAGCAAGAATTCAAATGAGAAGCATTCGAGCAGCGCTAAGAAAAGTCAAGCAAGTGAATAAAACTTGCAAGATATACTTCCAATCCAAAACAACAAAGGGAAAGGTGATAATAATGTCTCACAGATAAAGGGTTCCTAAGATTTAGGAACAATAAACAGCAGTCCTGTGATTAAAAAAGCAAGTACAAAGCTTGAATAATTTCACAGCCCTGCAAACTCAAAACATAATGCCTTATAAATATTGCAGATTACAGATCTTAAAAAGCAACTACGTGCTACCGAAGGAGAAATTCATCAGTATAAAAAAACGAACTCTGATAAAGAGGAATAGATCGCCAAACTTAAGGACGAGATCATTCGCATGAAATAAAGGGAAGCGAACCTGAGCTGCAACTATTTTCAGCTGGAAGACCAAATTAAGAAGATGAAAGACGGATCATAGAAATCATCATAATAAGTTTCATACTACAAGAACGAAAATAGAATACTAAAAACATAAAATGAGACAATTCAAAAAAAGGTGAAACAATACCTCCAACAAATTACTGAACTATAATAAAAACTTGCTCCTTACATTAACAAAAGTGAAGAAAGTGAAAATTATGCCGATTTGAAGTTTAAATATGAGCAGAGTCTATTAATTAGGGAGTAACTTGAAGCAAAATACCAGTATATGAAATAATAGTCTTCACGGTTCGAGGAGAAGTATTGTGAAATTAAGGAAATGTTTGATCAAGTGGAAGGATAAAAAAATTTCTATCGCAAAAAATATGAGAACTTGAGTCAAGAACTGCAAACTCAGAGCAGCCCTTCTCAAGCTTCGACGCCTGGTTCCCAATCGAAAATAATGAAATAGAGAGGTTTTATGAGCAAAATATCCTCATTTGAGACTAGTCCAGCACAAGAGTTTAAAAACGATAGCTCTAACTAAATATACTAAAAACTTTAGCGAGAAGTACTGGATCTGAAGAGGCAACTGAAAGACACAATTGAATAAAACAATTTTCTTCGGTCTGTGAATGCTGTGAGTGTAAAAGACAAAAAATCAAGCAGTAAGCAGCATTTGAAATTGGAGTTAATCGAAATGAAGAAAATAGTGAACCGGTTAACATAGGCGGTAACATAGAAAGATTTAGCTTTGGATAATATGAAAACCATTAACAGAGACATTAATTATAAACTGCAATAATCTAAAAGATTGCTTGACTAGTACTAACACAAACAAGCCCTTGAAGAACACTCGCTGAAACACACACATAGCAATATTTGAATTATGTTTTACTATCTAAATTATTTACAATTCGTATATATTTTAGTCGATTATCATTTCAGCTATAGAGATCATCATCATTGCTTTGCTGTTTGCTTCCCTGACCTCCTTGATTTTGTGCACCTGTTGGCCATTTTATTTGATGGCCTGATTTATTTGATCCACTATCTGCACTTTTGTTTGCGAAACTTGGGTCGAACTTTCTTCTGAACTGTTCGAACTTCTATAAATCCATGCTTGTCACTGATCTTCTAGCAGTCGACAAAGCCTACTCGAAGTGTTTTCTTGTGATTTCTGGAACTGGATCGAAATTTTGAGCTTTACCACCTTTTTCAATTAATGCTTTCATTCTCGCTTCAGCTTCAATTGCCTAAATTATGGAAAAATTACATCTCTCACTGCTGATTTTGCTGCTTTTTGACAAATTTATGTTAAGTCAGCACCTGAAAATCCATCAGTAATATTCGCAAGGAAGTTAAGATCAACATCTTTCGAAATTGGAGTCTTTCTTAAATTAGCTTTTAGCACACCAAGTCGAGATGGCTGGTCGGGCAATGGAATGTATATCAATTGATCAAGACGTCCCTAAATAAGATAAAAATTACTGGTCTGAGAAGTGCTTCGTCTAAAATTTAAGGTCTGTTGGTGGCTCCGACAAAGAATATGTTCTTTTTGGCTCCAACACCATCCATTTAAGTCAAAAGTTGATTGATAACTCTGTCTCCGGCTCCTCCGGCGTCACCTTGAGATGACCCTCTTGAAACTGCAATGGAGTCCAACTCGTCAAAAAATAGCACACATGGAGCAGCAGCTCGAGCTTTGTCAAAAACATCTCGAACATTGGCTTCACTCTCACCAAACCACATAGTCAACAGTTCAGGACCTTTAATCGATATGAAGTTAGCACTGCATTCGTTAGCAACTGCCTTTGCCAACAATGTTTTACCACAACCAGGAGGTCCATAGAACAGGACTCCCTTTGAAGGCTGCATACCGAACTTCAAGAATTTATCAGGGTGCTCAATTGGGAAAAGAATCATCTATTGTAGCTGTTTTTTAACCTCTTCCAAACCACCAATATCTTACCACTTTATATTAGGGACTTCAACGTGAGTTTCTCTCAAAGACGCAGGATTAACAGTGCCCATTGCAAATTTGAAATGCTATTGGGAAACTGCCATCGCCTCGAGTATTTTGGTATCAATTTTTTCAGCTTCAATGTCGATAATGTCCATTTTTTATCTAATACACTGGAGAGCAGATTATGTGCATAATGCGGCAACATCAGCTCCTACAAAACCATGAGTATCTTTAGCAACGGCTTCAAGATCAACGTCCTCTGCTAATTTCATGTTTTTTGTATGAATTCTTAGAATTTAAAGTCTTCCAATTTCATCAGGAACTCCAATATCGATTTCTCTGTCAAATCTGCCGAACCTACGAAGGGCGGGATCAATTGAATTTGGCCTATTTGTTGCAGCAATGACTATAACATGTCCTCGGCCTTTGAGTCCATCCATTAAAGTCAGCAATTGTGAGACGACTCTTCGTTAGACTTAACCCGAGACTTTTTCTCTGTTTGGAGCAATTGAATCAATTTCATCGATAAAAATAATTGCAGGGCTTTGTTTTTCTGCTTATTCAAAAGCTTTCCTCAAGTTTCCTTCTGCTTCACCGGCCATTTTAGACATGATCTCAGGACCATTAATCAAGAAAAAGAATGCTCCTGTTTCATTAGCTACAGCTCTTGCAATTAGGGTCTTTCCTGAACCAGGTGGACCATACAACAGAACTCCTCTAGGCGGTTTGACACCCAAAGTTTTGAATAACTGAGGATGCCTTAGAGGAAGTTCAATCATTTATCGAATTAACGCCATTTGTTTACGACAGCCACCGATATCGTCATAGCCAACATCATCTAATTTTTACTCATCTTCTCTGCTGATTGGCTCTCCTTATGTATACAGCATTGTGTTTGGAGCAACTATTCCGTAATCTTTTGGTTCAGTAGCGACTATTTTAAACTCTACTGGCTTAAAGTTACCTCTCACAATGAATAGATCTCCCTTCTTTACTGGCCTGTAGGCATCCTTGAAATATGGGATGAGGAAAGTCTTCGTGAGGTCACCGGTGATGCCTTAAATAGTATCTTGGATAGGAAGCACATGTATCTTAGTCAGATTAGGTACTTCACCAGCAGGACGAATTTGCACAACATCGCCAAGTCGTACTCGTAAATTTTTGCGTACAACCTTGTTCATTCTAATTTTGCCATCCTCCAGCTTGTTATCGATAAGTGCAACAACGAGAGTCTCTTTTCTCTTCTTACCCTTAATGAAGATAGCATCACCCTTGAAAATCTTCAACTCCGACATCTTAGCTTGAGATAACTGAATAGATGAGTTTTCATCGTTCAAAGCCTACTAGACAAGCAGTTTGTTGGGAGCCTTTTTCTGGTCTAAGATGGCGGTGGAAACATCTTTTTTTGGTTCCATTCAAACTAATTTAAAATATGCGCATAACAATGTCTGATATAATGCTTAAATAATTAAGAATATTCTCGACTCTTCCACAGCACATCAGCGAGTATATAAGATATTAAAGACAATTATGTATTAAATATTATATCTACAGATTAATATTAACAAGCATAAGTGCTAAGTAAATAAAGATGTTATGAATTACTTACAACTTAAAGTCGATTAATTTAATTATTACTATTAATTATTGTTAGTAACTTAATCTAAATTATAGAGCTTTAGTTGCACTACTGTCAATAAAGATCATAATAAGATAGGCAGTGAATACACTTCATTGGTAGTATTTAAAGCGAATTTAAATCCTAGCCGATCGAAGATTATAGAAATTATTTTAAATATGAAGTTTTTGGTTGCATCTATCTTCGGCCTTCTCGCGGTCGCCAACTCCATGAAGTGCTAAAATAGCTCAGTGCCAGACCGCAACAGCATTTGCATTCGACCTAAGTACATTTAAGGATGCTTTTCTTATGCCACTGAATAAACATGCGCAGAATGCAACTACAGTACACTATGGCTTATCTAGATTACAAGCTGGACCAAGCCACTGGTCTCTGCTCATATGACTCCTCTTCATCGGCGCCGTGCTGCTTGGAACAGTCGGGCAAGACATGCAAAACTTGCAACAAAGGAATGAGTCTAGTCGATGGCTCTTGTGTGCAGACCTAGAGCTTCGGCTGCCTCGAGAAATCGATTTCTGGTGACTGCACTAACTGCGCATCAGGTACAAATTAATTAACCTAGACTTTGTACTCAATGGAGGTCGATGTGTACAGGGCATTCGAAATTGTCAAAAGTACGCTAATGCGGAAAGAACAATTTGTGAGTCATGCCATCAGTCATTTAGCTTAGCTGCCAACCTGTGCCTTAAGAACAAAATTCTTGGATGCAAAATTGAATAGAATAGAGTATGTAAGGAGTGCTTTGAACCATTTAAGCCATCAGATGGTCAATGCGACATTAAAAACTGTAAAGATTATAATGATTTCGGGTGCGAGTCTTGTGATTGCGGATACTTTATCACGAAGAAGATGACCTGTGAGAAAGTTGAAGAAGGCTGTGTTAGATATCAGAAAGGAGCTTGCACAGACTGCTTCCCTCCATTCATTCTACAGGGAACTGCATGTATAATCGATGGCTGTAAAGCTCTTGAAGGCAACAAATGCACAAAATGCTCAGAAGAGTATAAGCTTTAAAATGGGGTTTGTAATCTACCTAACTGCTTGAAGGGAAGAAATGGCAAGTGTGAAATTTGTAAAGAAGGGTTTAATTATAGTGGTGGATAGTGTATCACCTCGTCGACGAAGTTCGTCTTCAACGCCTGAGGAATGTGATAATTTGATAACTCGATTTAAATAATATGATTGTCTCATTTACAAAAAATATCATTAATTACATTTGGATAACATGCTCGCCAAAATCGCCCCCCGGTTCGTGATTTCGAGAGTGATCCAAAACTCATACTTAGCCTAAAATCAAGCAGTCGAGTTGCTAAAAGTGCCATTCGGTTCCCATAATAATCAATTCTTGCTGTTAGATCCCCAAGATTATTCAGTACATAGATCGTGATGCAGGTATGCAAGTTTTACGGGTACATCTCAACTTTGAGCAAGCCAGACAACTTCTCCAACAAGTATTAGCAGCAAGCATATGACAAAGCATGTGAGAGATTCAAAGCCTTCAACTAGACTCTAGAAGTATATGAGAAGCTTTCCGATCTTCAAGCAGAAGCAAGAGCCCTATACGGCTACGTTTAAAGAAATAATTCGTCCAGTAACCTGTTCAGTCAGAGTCTGTAAACAAACAAAGTAGATGCATTTAAACTCAGAGCTTCGAAAAGGACGTCGTTTAGTCGATTGATCGATACACCAAAATTGAGGATAGCTTGGCTGCGTTCCCCTAATGGCAGGAAAAGGTCAAGGAAGACATTGGCTCACTTTACCACTTGATCCATAACAACTTAGCTGAATCGGAGTCAAAACGAAATATCTTCAAAAAACTAGTACTTGTTGAGCTATTTAGAATCGGCAAGAGTTCTTCCTGTGATTCAATATAACATTTGATTAGATCGATACAAAGTTATATATTTGTAATTAAAATTAGCCAAATCAAATGAGCCAGGAAGAGCCACAAGCCTGTACTAAGTGTAGATGTATGCCAGAAGACATCCTCATGCTCGCTTGTAATCATGATCTGTGCCTGAACTGTGCTTCCGACAGGCTGGCTTTTGAAATGAAGAAAAACAAAAACACCAATGTACCGCTACTTTAATCAAGGTCATCGTATGTGAAGAGTGTCATGAAAAAACACCCCTCGATGCCGAAAGCATTAATGTGTTAAGAGCACTCATCAAGCCGACGGCTTCGCAAGTAAGAGCCTATGATCAAAACCCTGCAGCAGCCTCCAGCAAATACCAAGAGCCTGCAGCATACTAGCGAGGATATCGCAACCAGCCTGCTGATAAGAACGCATAAAAATTTAGTTACGACAGAGGAAGTACTAATAATGAATAATTTAGCAGATCTTTAAACTTACAATAACCGTACCGATCGTAACAGTCTTCCAGCGACAACAACAAAATCAAAAGTAGTACCTAGCGATGCATTTCAAGGCATTTCATCGAAGAAAACATGTACTGAGCATCACGATGAGGAAATTTTATATTTCTGTTTTGACTGTAAATGCTAATGCATTTGTCCTGAGTGTGTCATTCATGGTATCCGTAAATTTAACATTAGGCAAGCACAAAGATCACGATGTCAAGACAATAAGAAAATCACAACCCTTGATCAAGTCTTAAGTTGATAAGTACATCGATCAATTTAACAACAACGTGGAGACTCTACTGATTAAGAAGAGTGAAATAGAGAAGCAAGTTCGCAGCCTCACTGAACAAAACAATGTATCAAAGAAACAAATTCAACAAGCTTTTGAAGATATGCACAAAAAAATAGAGTTACAGGAAAAATAACTTCTCTCCAAATGTGATAGTAACTTGGCCGATAATCTTTCCGAGCTAGATAAGACTTCGAAACATATTGTGAAGCGAATTGACGAGTTAAAAACTTCCTCAGTGACAATGAGTGAAGCCACTAGAAAAGACTAAGTAATTAATAGATGACTTAGATTTTATTCTTGAACTTCTACGCAAGAAAATATAAGGAAATGTATGACGATTCTAAAGAACCCGATGTTGTTATTCCTTCAACTGAGCTATCAAGCAACGAACCAGTGTTGTCGTCTATTTTAGATGTATCAGATCAAGTAAACAGGTTAGGATCAACTCCTAGGCCTACCAAGAAAGGGAACTGATATGATTGTGACATTTCTAATTAT